>LNFM01000204.1_pt1 | contig 224409 bp, 205 predicted proteins | sample 596031 | NCBI WGS metagenome assembly LNFM01 (sample SAMN04254537, study PRJNA301005) | activated carbon metagenome | isolation source: dual media filters at the Ann Arbor, Michigan drinking water treatment plant | place: USA: Ann Arbor | reverse complement strand
AGCTTGCGCCGGCGTTCTGCGCGATCTGGCGGGCCGGCGACTGGATGGCTTTGCGCACGATGTTGACGCCCGTGCGCTGATCCTCGTTGAGCACGCTGATGCCATCGAGTGACTTCAGCGCCCTGAGCAACGCAACGCCGCCGCCCGGAACGATGCCCTCCTCGACCGCCGCGCGGGTCGCATGCAGCGCGTCGTCGACACGGTCCTTGCGCTCCTTCACCTCGACTTCCGTGGCGCCGCCGACCTTGATGACCGCAACTCCACCAGCGAGCTTGGCCAGACGCTCCTGCAGTTTCTCGCGATCATAATCTGAGGTAGTTTCCTCGATCTGCGCCTTGATCTGTTTCACGCGCGAGTCGATCTCGACCTTCTTGCCGGCGCCGTGCACGATCGTGGTGTTCTCCTTGTCGATCGACACGCGCTTGGCGCGGCCCAGCATCGAGAGTGTCACGTTCTCGAGCTTGATGCCGAGATCCTCCGAGACGACCTGGCCGGCGGTGAGGGTCGCGATGTCCTCCAGCATCGCCTTGCGGCGATCACCGAACCCCGGCGCCTTGACGGCGGCGATCTTCAGGCCGCCGCGCAGCTTGTTGACGACGAGTGTCGCCAAGGCCTCGTTCTCGACCTCTTCTGCCACGATCAGCAGCGGCTTGCCGGTCTGCACGACCGCTTCCAGCACGGGCAGCATGGGCTGCAGGCCGGACAGCTTTTTCTCGTGGATCAGGATGTAAGGATCGTCCAGCTCGACCGTCATCTTCTCGGCATTGGTGACGAAATAGGGCGAGACGTACCCGCGGTCGAACTGCATGCCCTCGACCACGTCGAGCTCGGTTTCGAGGCTCTTCGCCTCCTCCACCGTGATCACGCCTTCCTTGCCGACCTTCTCCATCGCCCGGGCGATCATCTGGCCGATTTCGGAATCACCATTGGCGGAGATGGTGCCGACCTGCGCCACCTCGCTGTTCTGTGTGACCGTCTTGGTGTTCTGCCTCAGGTTCGCCACGACCGCACCGACGGCGAGATCGATGCCGCGCTTGAGATCCATTGGGTTCGCTCCGGCGGCGACCGAGCGGGCACCTTCGCGGACGATGGCCTGGGCGAGAACGGTCGCCGTGGTCGTGCCGTCGCCGGCCAGGTCGTTCGTCTTGGAAGCCACTTCGCGCAGCATCTGTGCGCCCATGTTCTCGAACTTGTCCTCCAGCTCGATCTCCTTGGCGACGGTAACGCCGTCCTTGGTCGTGCGGGGAGCGCCAAAGCTCTTCTCGATCACGACGTTGCGGCCCTTCGGACCGAGCGTGACCTTGACGGCGTTGGCGAGAATGTCGACGCCGCGCATCATGCGGTCGCGCGCGTCGATGGAAAACTTGACGTCCTTGGCTGCCATTGGCGGGATATCCTGAGAGTGGGGTTGCGATCCGTGTGGCGGGGGAGGCCACGGGGGCACGATCGGGCGTCGGGAACCCGACGCTGACGACGGCCGCCCCGTTGCCGCCGGCCTTTACTTGTCGAGAACGCCCATGATGTCGCTCTCCTTCATGATCAACAGCTCCTGGCCGTCGATCTTGACCTCGGTGCCGGACCACTTGCCGAAGAGCACCTTGTCACCCTTCTTCACGTCGAGGGGAACGAGCTTGCCGCTCTCGTCGCGAGCGCCCGCGCCGACGGCGATGATCTCACCCTGCTGTGGCTTCTCGCCAGCCGAGTCCGGGATAATGATGCCGCCAGCGGTCTTCGTCTCGCTGTCGGCGCGCTTGACGACCACGCGGTCGTGGAGGGGACGGAACTTCATGAACCAAATGCTCCAGATGGCAGGGCCCCGCAAAGAAGGGCGTTTCGAGTTGCTCATCATCCTTTGCTAGCACTCGATCGTTTCGAGTGCCAAGACAGCGCTGAGATAACGTCGGGAGGCGGCCAAGTCAACGGGGGTGGCGAGCAAAATCAAACCGTCGACGCAGTTCGGTGAGCGCCAGGGTTAGCGCCAATGCGTGGGCCGGGCTTGCAGAGCGGGGCAGGGGCTGACACCGTAAGACGACCTCATCAGGCAGGAGATCCCGCCGCATGGCCGATGCCGTCGAATGGCCGAGTTCGCTCTGGGCCGCCGTGACACCGCCGGGTCCGGACCTGCCTGACGTCCGTGGCGATGTGATGGCCGACGTGGTGGTGATCGGGGCCGGTTTCACTGGCCTCTCGACGGCGCTGCATCTGGCACGGCAGGGGGTGGACGTCGCCGTCGTGGAGGCCGCCGAGCCCGGCTGGGGCGCCTCGGGCCGGAACAACGGGCAGGTCATCCCGACCCTGACGCGGCCGGAACCCGACGACATCATCAAGCGCCACGGGGAGGCCGGGGAGCGGCTCGTCCATCTGATCCGGGACTGCGCGCAGATCCTGTTCGACACGGCGCGCGAGGAGGGGATTGATGCGGAGGCCGAGCAGAACGGCTGGGTGCAGCCGGTCCACTCGCCGGGACGGATGAAGATCGCGGAGCGGCGGGTGGCGCAATGGAGCCGGTTCGGCGCCCCAGTGTCGATGAAGTCGCGGGAGGAGATGCGCGACATCACAGGCTCCGAGGCGTGGTTCGGCGGCTGGGGCAACACCACCGGCGGGCATATCAATCCGCTGGCGCTGGCGCGGGGGCTCGCCCGCGCCGTGCTCAAGCATGGTGGGCGGATCTATGCGCGGTCGCCGGTCCGCACATTCCGGAGGGGTGGGGCCTATTGGCTGACGGAGACCGCGCAGGGGACCGTCAAGTCGCGGGGCCTCGTGCTCGCGACCAATGCCTACACGGGCGAGTTCTCAAAGGACCTGGCTCCGGACATCGCCCGCGAGGTGGTGCCCATCTTCTCGTGGCAGCTCGCGACGACACCGCTTTCAGACAACGTGCGCAAGACGATCATTCCGGGCCGGCAGGCGGTCTCGGATACGCACCGGGAACTCTATTTCGCACGCTACGACCGGCGCAACCGGCTGGTCACGGGCGGCGCCATCCTGCTGCCCGTCAAGCGGCGGGAGCGCATGCAGCCCTACATCGCCCAGCGCCTCGAACGGCTCTTTCCACAGATCGGGCCGGTGTCGTTCGACTACGTCTGGAACGGCTACATCGGCATCACGAGGGACTTCTTCCCGCGCATGCACAGGCTTGGGCCTGACGGGTTCGCCTGGGCCGGATGCAACGGGCGCGCGGTGGGGTTCTCCGTGGCACTGGGGCGGGAGTTGGCGAAGGCCGTGACCGGGACGCCGGTCGCAGAGCTGGCGCTGCCGCTGACCGAGCCCACGCCGCTGCCGCTGCACGGGATCGTCCGGCAGCTGGCGCCAGCCATGCTCCTTCCCTACCGCTATCTGGATTCCCGCGAAATCTAGCCCGTCCCCGTGAACCGAGCCGTCGCGCACGGCCCGGGCGCGGCATTCGGGCGCCAACAAAACGAACGATCATTCGTTTTTTATGTTGCGACGCAACGGCGACCTGCGCTATGCGACCACTCAATGGTCCAGCAAGGTCGAGATCGCCGATGCCGAGGCTCAAACCGGACGTCCAGCGCCAGAGGCGGGCCCATATCCTCGATGCGGCCGAGTTGTGCTTCGCGCGGGCCGGATTCCACCGCACGACCATGCAGGACATCTGCCGCGAGGCCGGCGTCAGCCCGGGGGCCCTCTATCTTTATTTCAACAGCAAGGAAGCGCTCATCGCGGGCATCGCCGAGCGCGACCGGGCGGAATTCCAGCAGCGCTTCAATGGCCTCGCCACCGCTCCGGACCTGCTGAAAGCCCTCGATCAGCTCGCCAAGCAGTACTTCGTCGAGGAACCGCCCCACAAACGGGTGATGTGCATCGAGATCGGCCTCGAGGCGACGCGCAATCCGCACATCGGCGAGATCTATCGCTCGGTCGATACGTTCGTGCATCAGAGCTTCCGCGATCTGTTCCAGCGGCTCAAGGACGAGGGGCGGATCGCGCCGGCACTCGACATACCGACACTGGCGGCCGTTTTCGCGACGATCGGCGACGGCCTTTTCTGGCGGCGCGCCACGGACCCGAGCTTCGACGGGCCGGCGGTGCTGCCGGCCGTGCTCGCCGTGATCGAAGGCCTGCTCAATCCGGTCGCTCAGCCGACCACCGATATTCCTGCGAAAGGCGCATCATGAAAACCGCCAAAGTCGCCCTCGTTCTCACCGCGATCGCCGTCGTCGGTGGCGCCCTCGCCCTGACGGGCCACCTGCCCGGGCAGGAGAGGCTGAAGGGCCTGTTCGCCAGCGGAGGCGCAAGGACCGAGCCGAGCAAAGCACAACCCGCGCCGCCGCTCGCGGTTAGCGTCGTGCGGGCCACGCCCCGGGCCTTCACGGAAACGGTGCTCGTGACCGGAACGCTCGTTGCGCGGGAGGAAATCCTGATCGGGCCAGAAGTCGAAGGCCTGCGCGTCGTCGAAGTGCTCGTGGACGAAGGCGACCGCGTCGTGAAGGGGCAGACACTCGCCCGCCTCGTCTCGGAGACGCTCGAAGCGCAGCTCGCACAGAATACGGCGGCTCTGGCCCGTGCCGATGCCGCCATCGCGCAGGCCCGGAGCGCCATCGCGTCGGCCGAGGCCCGGCTCGAAGAGGCCAGCAACGCCTACGATCGCGCCAAGCCGCTCAGCAAATCCGGGTTCCTTTCGGACAGTGGCATGGACCAGCGGGAAGCGACGCAACGCACCGCCAGCGCAGCCCTCACGTCGGCGCGCGACGGGCTGAAGGTCGCGGAGGCCGATCGCGCCCAGACCGCAGCGCTGCGGCGCGAACTCGAGTGGCGTCGCGAGCGGACCGAGATCCGCGCGGTGGCCGACGGGCTGGTCAGCCGGCGCAACGCAAAGATCGGCAGCTATGCCACGGGCGCCGCCGACGCCATGTTCCGGATCGTCGCCAAGGGTGAGATCGAGCTCGATGCGGAAGTGGCCGAGGTTCAGATCGGCAAGCTCCGCCAAGGCCAGACAGCCGCGATCGAGATCGCAGGGGCCGGGACGGTCTCCGGCGTCGTGCGCCTCGTTTCGTCCGAGATCGACCGAGCGACGCGTCTCGGGCGCGTCAGGATCTTCATCGGCGACCTCCCGCAGCTCCGGGTCGGAGCATTCGCCAGGGCGCGTGTCACGACCGGCGAGAGCCAGGGCCTCGCCGTCCCGACGGCAGCCGTGCTCTACGGCGCGGACGGACCCTATCTCCAGGTGGTGACCGACGGCAAGGTCGCGACCCGGCCGATCAAGCTCGGGCTGCAGGAAGGCTCATCGATCGAGGTTCGCAGCGGCATCGCCGAGGGTGATGCCATCGTCGCCCGCTCCGGCACGTTCCTGCGCGACGGCGACGTGGTGACGCCCGTTCCGATTGCCGCAAGGCAGGTCAGCGAAGTCCGCTGAGGAGCACACCATGAACATCTCGGCCTGGGCCATCCGGCGGCCCGTTCCCTCGCTCGTGCTCTTCCTCGTGCTGCTGTCGCTCGGGGTCTTCAGCTTTCGGGGCTTGCCGATCACGCGGTTCCCGAACATCGACGTGCCGATCGTTCAGGTGCGGATCACGCAGCTCGGCGCGGCACCGTCCGAGCTCGAAGCACAAGTCACGAAGAAGGTGGAGGACGCCATCGCCGGCGTGAGCGGCGTCAAGCATATCACGTCGACGCTCACCGAAGGCAGCTCGACGACGATCGTCGAGTTCCGGCTGGAGACGCCACAAGACCGGGCGATCAACGACGTCAAGGACGCCATCGCGCGCGTGCGTTCGGAGCTGCCGCGGACGATCGAGGAGCCGATCGTGCAGCGGCTGGAGATCGAGGGTCTGCCGATCCTCACCTATGCGGCGCGCGCGCCGGCGATGACGATGGAGGATCTCTCCTGGTTCGTCGACGATAGCGTCATCCGGGCGCTGCAGGGCGTGCGCGGCGTCTCGCAGGTGCAGCGGATCGGCGGCGTGGAGCGGGAGGTGCGCGTCGCGCTCGATCCCGACCGGCTGCTCGCCTACGGCGTCACGGCCGGCGAGGTGAACCGCCAGATCCGGGCGACAAATGTCGATCTCGCGGGAGGCCGCGGCGAAATCGGCGAGCGCGAGCAGGCGATCCGGACGCTTGGATCAAAGCCGAGCGTCACTGACCTAGCCGCCACGACGATCGCGCTGTCCGGCGGGCGCAAGGTCCGGCTCGACGAGCTCGGCACGGTGACGGACACGCACAGCGAACGGCGCACGTTCGCGAGCCTCGATGGCCAGGAAGTGGTCGCTTTCGCCATCTCGCGCGGCACGGGAGCGAGCGACGTCGTCGTCTCGGCCGACGTCGAGGCAGCACTCGCCAAGCTCCGGGGCGCCAATCCGGGCATCTCGATCGACCTCATCGATACGACGACGCAGTACGCCATCGGCGCCTACCACTCGACGATGACGACGCTGATCGAGGGCGCATTGCTCGCCATCCTCGTCATCATCGTGTTTCTCAGAGACTGGCGGGCCACGCTGATAGCGGCGATCGCGCTGCCGCTCTCGATCCTGCCGACGTTCTGGGCGATGGACGCGATGGGGTTCTCGCTCAACCTCGTCAGCCTGCTCGCCATCACCATCGTCACGGGCATTCTCGTCGACGACGCCATCGTCGAGATCGAGAACATCGTCCGGCACATGCGCATGGGGAAATCGCCCTATCGCGCCGCGCTGGAGGCAGCCGACGAGATCGGGCTCGCGGTGATCGCGATCACCATGACGATCATCGCCGTGTTCGCGCCGGTCAGCTTCATGGGGGGCATCGCGGGCCAATACTTCAAGCAGTTCGGGCTGACGGTCGCCGTGGCCGTGTTCTTCTCGCTGCTCGTCGCACGGCTCATCACGCCGATGATGGCGGCCTACTTCATGCGGGACGTCGGGCACGTGGAGCACGAGGGGCGCCTCCTCAAGTTCTATACGCGGCTCGTCGGCTGGTCGGTACGGCACCGGCTCAAGTCGGTCGCGCTCGGCCTCATCGTGTTCGCGGCCTCGATCACGTCGTTCTATCTCATCCCGTCGGGGTTCCTGCCGGCGGAGGATTCGGGCCGCATGCTGCTCGCGATCGAACTGCCGCCCGGCTCTCGGCTCGAGGATACGCGCACGACGACCGCGCAGGTGGTGCGGCGGATCTCGGCGCATCCAGCGGTCAAGAGCGTGTTCATCAACGGGGGCACGCTGCTCGGCTCGGGCGCGGAGGTGCGGAAGGCGACGCTGGTCATCAACCTCATTCCGCGCGGCAAGCGTTCTCATACGCAGGAGGACGTCAAGCAGGCGGTCGGGCGCGATCTCGCCGACCTGCCCGACATGCGGTACTGGTTCCTGCAGGATAACGGACAGCGGCAGTTCGCGCTCGTGGTGACGGGGCGCGATGGCGCGGCCGTCAACAAGGTGGCGGCGGCGCTCGTCAGCGAAGCGAAGAAGGTGCAGGCGCGCGACGGCTCGGCGATGCTCGCCAACGTCGTGTCGACCGCCGAACTCGACAGGCCGGAGCTGCTCGTCGTGCCGCGGAGCGAACTCGCGGCGGAACTCGGCGTGTCGACCGATCTCATCTCGGAGACGGTGCGGATCGCGACCATCGGCGACGTCGGGGCCAATCTGGCTCGGATCGATCTCGACGACCGCCAGATCCCGATCCGGGTGCAGCTCAAGGACGCGGCCCGCGGCAACGCCGCACTGCTCGAAGCGCTCAAGGTGCCGACGGTGGCGGGTAGCGCCGTTCCGCTCATCTCGGTCGCCGACTTCCGGATGAGCCAGGGCCCGACCTCCATCGACCGCTACGACCGGACGCGGCGCATCCTGATCGGCGCGGACCTCGTCGGCGAGACGCCGCTCGGCGACGCGCTGGCCGCGGTCAAGGGCACGGCGGCGGCGCGCAACCTGCCGCCCGGCGTCGAGATCCGGGAGTTCGGCGACGCGGAGATCATGGGCGAAGTGTTCGCAGGGTTCGCGCAGGCCATGGGCGCCGGACTGATGATGGTCTACGCCGTGCTGGTGCTGCTGTTCGGATCTTTCCTGCACCCCGTGACCATCCTGTTCTCGCTGCCGCTGTCGATCGGCGGCGCCATCGTGGCGCTGGCGATCACGGCGAACCCGATCAGCCTGCCGGTGGTCATCGGCATCCTGATGCTGATGGGCATCGTGACGAAGAACGCCATCATGCTCGTCGACTTCGCCATCGAGGAGATCGCGCGCGGCGTGCCGCGAAACGAGGCGATCATCGACGCAGGTCGCAAGCGCGCCCGGCCGATCGTGATGACCACGATCGCCATGGTCGGCGGCATGCTGCCGTCGGCGCTGGCGACCGGCGACGGCGGCGAGTTCCGGGCGCCGATGGCGATCGCGGTGATCGGCGGGCTCATCTCGTCGACGGTGCTCAGCCTCGTGTTCGTGCCGGCCGTGTTCGTCGCGCTCGACGATTTCGCGAAGGTCGTGTGGCGGGTCTTCGGGCGGTTCGTCGGTCCGGTCGACGAGCCGCCCGCCGCCGGGTCACGCGCCGCAGCCGAATAGGCAGACATCAGAGCAGCGTTGCAGCGGGCAGGGTCAGGGCCTAAATAGACGGCAGGGGCTTCGCGTGAAGCCCAGTGTCCACGAGTGGAGTGTCCCCAATGTTCGATGCGCGCAGCCTTCTCGAGCAGCTCGTCCGCGGGGGCGCCCAGGCCCCGGCAGCGTCAGGTCAGGGCGGCGGACTGGCCGACATTCTCGGCCAACTCGGTCAGGCCATGGGCCAGCCCCAGCGCGGTCAGCCGCAGCAGGGTGGCGGCGGCGGCCTCGCCGATATCCTCGGCCAGCTCGGACAGGCCATGGGTCAACAAGGCCGCAATGTCGCAGCCAACGATCCGCGGGCACCGGCGGCCGGACAGGGTGGCGGGCTCGAGGATCTGCTGCGCAACATGCTTCCCGGCGGCGGCCAGGGCGGCCAGCCCGGGCAGCAGGGCGGCGGACTTTCCGACATCCTCGGCAAGATCGGCGAGGGCATGGGGCAGGGCAAGCCCGGAGCGCCGGGCGGCAGCCTGATGGACGTGCTCGGCCAGATCCTCGGGCAGGCGACGCAGGGCGTGCGTGAAGGGGCGGGTCGGATCGACGATGCGACCGGCGCCTCGAGGCATGCGCGCGACGCCGTCGGGCAGGCGACCGGCAAGTCGCCCGACGAACTCCTCGCCCAGCTCAAGGAGCTGATCCAGAACAACCAGCTCGGGGCGGGCGCAATCGCCGGTGGCCTCGGGTCGATCCTGCTCGGCACGCGGACCGGGCGCTCGCTCGCGGTCAACGCGGCGAAGCTCGGCGGTCTCGCGCTGATCGCGGGCCTCGCCTACAAGGCGATGCAGAACTATCAGCAGGGCCGGCCCATGATCGAGGGCGGACGCGGGAGCACAGATACGCTGGTAGAACCGCCGCGCGGCTCCGGGTTCGAACCGGCCGCCGTCACGCACGACGCGGCGCAGCTCTACATCCGGGGCATGATTGCGGCCGCCGCATCCGACGGCCGGATCGATGCCGCCGAGCAGCAGAAGCTCATCGCGGGCCTCAAGCAGGGCGGGCTCGACGCAGGCGCCGAGGAATTCCTGGCGAACGAACTCAACAATCCGGCGAGCGTGAACGATCTGGTGGCGGCGGTGTCGTCACCGGCCGAGGCCGTGCAGCTCTACACGGCGGCCCGCATCTCGATCGATCTCGATACGGCCGAGGAGCACGAGTTCCTCACCTCGCTCGCCAGCGGACTTGGGCTCGACGAGACGCTCGTCTCGCACATCGACGCGCAGGCCCGCGCGGTCGCCTGAGGCGGCCCCCACGACCCACATCGCCCGGGACGGCCTGTCGGCTGCCCGGGCGTCTTCATATCCAGAGAGGTCTCGAGACATGGCTGAGCCCGCCGCTGAGAACGACAGCAATCCGTTGCTTGCCGCCTGGCAGACACCGTTCGAGATGCCGCCGTTCGAGGCCATCAGCGCCGCCGATTTCGCGCCCGCGTTCAAGACTGCGATCATGGCCCACGAAGCGGACATCGCGCGCATCAAGGCAGCGCCGGACGCACCGACCTTCGCGAATACGATCGACGCACTCGAACTCGCCGGGCAGGCGCTGACGCGAGTGGCGCGCGTCTTCTACAATCTGACCGGTAGCCACACCAATCCCGACCTCCAGGCGATCGAGCGCGAGATGGCGCCCGTGCTCTCCCGGCACTGGACGGCGATCGCGCTCGATGCCGATCTCTTCAAGCGGGTCGCGGATCTCTGGCAGCGGCGCGAAAGCCTCTCGCTCGACGACGAACAGAAGCGGCTTCTCGAGCGGACGCACACGAGCTTCATCCGGTCGGGGGCCAATCTCGAGCCGGCCGCGAAGGAGCGGATCGCCGCCATCAACGCCCGTCTCGCGACGATCGGAACCACGTTCGCCCAGAACGTGCTGGCGGAGGAACAGGCGTTCCGGCTGGTTCTGGACGGCGAAGACGATCTCGCCGGGCTCCCCGATTTCGTGCGTCAGGCCGCACGACAGACGGCTGCCGATCTCGGACTCGACGGGCGGGCCGTGATCACACTCAGCAGGTCGAGCATCGAACCGTTCCTCCAGTTCTCGGCGCGGCGCGACCTGCGCGAGACGGCCTTCAAGGCATGGACCAAGCGGGGCGAAAACGGCAACGCGCACGACAATCGCGAGATCGCGGCGGAAACCATCCGGCTTCGGGCCGAGCGGGCGCGTATCCTCGGCTTCGACACATTCGCCGCCCTGCGCCTCGACGACGCGATGGCAAAGACGCCCGGCGCGGTGCGCGGGCTCCTGGACGAGGTGTGGACCGCGGCTGTCGCCAAGGCGGACGCGGAGCGCCAGAAGCTCGCCGATGTGGCGCGGGGCGAGGGCCGGAACATCGACATCGAGCCCTGGGACTGGCGCTATTACGCCGAGAAAGTGCGCAAGTCCGAGCACGATCTCGACGAGAGCGAGATCAAGCCGTACTTCCAGCTCGACAACATGATCGCGGCGGCGTTCGACACCGCCGGCCGGCTGTTCGGACTGTCGTTCAACGAGCGCCACGATCTGCCGCGCTATCATCCGGACGTGCGCACGTTCGAGGTGAAGGATCAGGCCGGACGGCACATCGCGATCTTCATCGGGGACTACTTCGCGCGGCCGTCGAAGCGCTCGGGCGCGTGGATGAGCGCGTTCCGGGGCCAGCGCCGGCTGGGCGGGGAGGTCCGGCCGATCATCGTCAACGTGCTCAACTTCTCGCGTGGCGCGGAAGGCCAGCCGACGCTGCTCTCGTTCGACGACGCGCGGACGCTGTTCCACGAGTTCGGCCACGCACTGCACGGCATGCTCTCGGACGTGACGTATCCGTCGCTCGCCGGCACGGCGGTCTCGACCGATTTCGTGGAGCTGCCGTCACAGCTCTACGAGCACTGGCTGACGACACCGGAGGTTCTCGGCACCTTCGCCCGGCATGCGACAACGGGCGCCGTGATGCCGAGGGCGCTGGTCGAGCGGCTCCGAGCGGCGCAGACCTTCAACCAGGGCCAGCAGACGTGCGAGTACGTGGCGTCGGCGCTCGCCGATCTCGAGTTGCACACGCTGACCGATCCGTCGTCGCTCGACATCTCGGCGTTCGAGGCCGAATTGCTCGGCCGGCTCGGCATGCCACGCGGCGTCGTCATGCGGCACCGGCTGCCGCATTTCGCGCACGTGTTCTCCGGCGGCGGCTACGCTTCGGCCTATTACAGTTACATGTGGTCGGAAGTGCTCGACGCGGACGCATTCGACGCTTTCGTCGAGGCCGGCAACGTGTTCGATCCGGCCGTGGCGCGGCGCCTCAAGGACTTCGTTTATGCGGCAGGGAACCGGAGAGATCCGGCCGAGGCCTACAAGGCGTTCCGCGGGCGGCTGCCGACGAGCGCGTCGATGCTGCGCAAGCGGGGCCTCGCGGCTTAGCGCGCGGCTCCGAGCGAGGTCGTCAGGACGTCAGTTGGTGCGGGCGCCACCGGTCGCGAGTGGCGGCAGAACCTGCGGGGACGTGGCTGCCGCCGCAGGACCCGGCTGTGCTGGTGCCGCGACCGGTGCCGACGCTGCGGACGGTGTCACCGTTGCCTGCTGGGCGGCCGGCTGGGTCGGCGCGGCGGCACCGGGAGCCGTTTCCGAACGGAAGAGCACGTCGACGCGCATGCCGGGCATCAACGGAGTGCCTGCATCGACATCCACCTCGACCTCGAGGCTATCGATGTCGTTCGGGCGACGGGGACCTCGCTGGGCAAGGCGCGGCGGCCGCATGGCGCTCGCGACGACGACGACACGCCCCTTGAACTCCTGATCGGGGAAGGCGTCCGTCTTGAGTACCACCGGCTGGCCGACGGCGACCTTGCTGACATCGCGCTCCTCCACCTCGGCGCGGACACGGAGCGCGCTCAGGTCGCCGATCACGAAGAGAGGCTGCTCGGGCGTCGCGGCGGCGGTCTCGCCGATGCGAGCGAATGTCTGCAGGACGGTGCCATCGGCCGGAGCGCGAACGCGGGTCCGCTCGAGGGCAGCCTCTGCGGCCGTCAGCTCGGCACGGGCAGCCGTCAGACCGGTTTCAAGGCGCGTCGGGAGGGGAGCACCACTCACGAGGCGGGCCTGACGAAGGTTCTCACGCTCGGTCTCGACGAGGCTCGCGGAGTTGACCACTTCGGAGCGCGCCGCCTCGATCTGGCCGGCCGTGACCGACGTGGCGCTCGCCTGTCGCGCGATGAAGAGCCGGTCAAGCGACCGGCGTGCCGAAGTGAGCGCCCGCTCGGCGGCGGCGAGGGCGTCCTCGGCGTTGCGGCGGTCCTGCGCCAGCTTCGCCAGATTGGTTTCGGTGTCGCGCTCACGACGGCGAACGCCGACCTCGGCCTCGGCTGCTGCGATGCGGGCCTCGATGTCCTGCGCGTCGATCATGGCCAGCAGATCGCCGGCCGCCACCTTGTCGTTGACCGACACGATGACTTCCTGGATCTGACCGGCGCTCAGTGCCGACAGCTTGATCTCGCCGCCCTTGGGCTCGATGCGGCCCGGCGCAGCCGCGGCCCAGCGCTGACGGGCCGTCGTCGCGTCGCCCGACTTGTCGGTGACCTTGTTCGCCTGCCCGAGATGGTGAATGCCGACGGCCGCACCGACTGCGACGACGGCAGCCAGCGCCAAGGGAACGAGTGGTGACGATTTGCTCGACATGGACCTCAAGCCTTCTTTTTCTTTGAGCGGGGCGCCTCGGCGGGCGGGCGGCGGCTGTCGGGAGTCTTGCGCTCCTCGCCGACGATGCGGCCGTCCTCGATGTGGACGATCCGGTCTGCGAAGGGCAGCGTGCGATTGTCGTGGGTCACCGCGAGGATGGCGCGGCTCTCATCCCTGGCGAGTTCCGAGAGCAGGGCCATCACGGCCTGTCCGTTCTCGGCATCGAGCGCGGCGGTCGGCTCGTCGGCCAGCAGCAGGGCCGGAGAGCCTGCAATGGCGCGGGCGACCGCCACGCGCTGCTGTTCGCCGCCGCTGAGATTGCGTGGATAGTTGCGGAGACGGTGGGCGAGGCCGACCGAGGTCAGAGCGGCGCGGGCCCGCTCGGTGGCGGCGGAGCCGTGGACGCCCTGAACATCGAGACCGAGGCGGACGTTCTCGAGCGCGGTCAGCGTCGGGAACAGGTTGTAGGACTGGAAGACGAAGCCGATGTGGCGACGGCGCAGGCGCGCAAGCTCCTCGGCGTCCATGCCGGCCGTCGACTGGCCGAGGATCGCGAGATGACCTTCGGTCGGAGTCAGGATGCAGCCCATGATGGAGAGCAACGTCGTCTTGCCGGACCCCGAGGGGCCCATGAGCAAGGTCAGCTCGCCCGGATTGAGCGTGATGTCGACGCCCTTCAGGGCGCGCACCATACCGGCGCCCTGGCCCAATTCCTTGACGATGCCTTTGGCTTCGAGAATGGGCTTCGTCATCGGGCGAACACCATGGCGGGATCGATCCGCGTCACCTTCATGATCGCGGCCAGCGCCGAGATCGCGCACATGAAGATCGTCAGGGCCAGCAGGCCGGCCGCCAGCCCCGGTGTCATGATAATCGGGAGGGCCGAGTTCTTGCTCGCCTCGATGATGATCAGTGCGATCGTCATGCCGAGTGCATAGCCGAAGCCTGCGGACAACGCCGCCTGCAGCAGGATCACACGGTGAATGTAGCCCGAGGAGGAGCCCAACGCGCGGAGCGTGGCGAACTCGTTCAAATGATCCTTGGTGCTCGAATAGAGCGTCTGCGCCACGATGACCGTGCCGACCAGCGTGCCGAGGAGCGCGCCGCCGATGAGGGCCACGCCGGCGCCTGTCGAGAAGAGCCAATGGGCGAGACTTCGGTCACGGAACTCGGTCGTGGTCAGGACCTCGACGCCGCTGAGGCGCGCCTGGAGGGCGCGTTGCACGATGGGCGCCTCTGCACCCGGCTGCAGCTTCACGAGGTAGAACGTCGTCTGGTTCTCGGTCATGCCCATGATGGCGCGGGCGCGGGCGAGCGGCATGAAAACGTAGGGCGCGGTCGTGAACGAGCGGATGCCTTCGGTGAGGCCGACCACCTTCACACGCTGCGCGCCGATCTCGGCCGTGTCACCGACGCCCTTGATGCCGAGGTTCTCGAGATATGTGCGCTCGGCGATGACAGCATTCGGACGGAACATGTCGGCCGGCTCACCCTCGATCATGTTCCAGGGGGCGAGGCCGCCCACCGGCATGTCGGTGCCGACGACGACGGAGAGCGTCGCGCCGCCATCGGGCTTGCGCCACTCGTTGAACGACGCGACGAGCGGCTCCACGGAAGCGACACCGGGCACCGACAGTGCGATGTGGCGCTGGCGACCATCAAGACTACCAGCTTCCTCGAAGCTCTTGGCTCCGAACGCCGTGACCCAGAGCTCGGCGTTGGCGTTGTCGATCATGCCGATGATCATCTTGCGGGCGCCGAGATAGAGCCCGAGCTGGACGGCAACCAGTACGATCGAGAACAGAATGCCGACGAGCGTGACGACCAGCCTGATGCGGTCGTGGAAGAGATTGCGAAACGCCAGAGTGAGGACCATGGGATGCTACTGCCACCTCAACCACGCTGTCGGTCGAACCGACCGGAGACATCCGTGGAAGCCCCATTCATGGCACCTCCCCGGGGACTACAACCTCGCACGTACCTACCCGGACGACGGCGCCCGTCGCACCCTGCCACTGTTCACCGTTCAAGCGACGGATCGCGCCTTATATAGGGCATTCGGGACGTATGGCCGCCTCACGTCACGATCAAGGTAAAGGCCATCGCTACGCCAAGGGTGCTGCGCACATCAGTCAGCACTTGCCGCAGGTTTCACGCCGGGCGCGCATTTACCAATGCGCTCGTTGCCTTGCCGACGCCAACATTCCGGAGGTATTGGAGCGGCAAGACCCGTTTGTCAATTGCAGTCTGTCTCGCGACAGCTCCAGGGCAGGACGCTATGAGCAAATTGTTGCGACTCGAAATCAACCAACACTGGCGGTTCCTACTCGTTCTTTTTTGCCTGATGCTGACATCCGGCGCGCCCGCCGTCGCACAGCAGCCGCCCGGGGCTGCGCGGCCGTCGCCCGGCGCCAGCGGCATTGCTCCGCCTCCCGGCCAGCCGGCCGCCCCGCCGTCACCCATCGGCGTCTGGATCGATCACACGGGCCGCGGCGCCGTGGAGATCTTGTCGTGCGGCGTGGCGCTCTGCGGACGCATCGTCTGGATGCAGCAGCCCAACGACCGGACCGGTAAGCCGCTCCGTGACCAGCTCAACGAGGACCGGAGCAAGCGGAACCGCCAGATCTGCGGCCTGCAGGTGATCGGGGGATTGCAGGCGATGAGGGACGGCTCCTGGGATCGAGGCTGGATCTACGATCCGGAGCAGGGCGAGAGCTTCGACGTTGAAATCCGGCTGCGGTCGGCGGACGTGCTGCAAGTCAAGGGTTACAAGGGGCTCAAATTCCTGAGCGAGACGTTCAACTGGCGACGTGCAACCGAGCCACTGGCGCCGGCCTGTCCTGCGCCGCAACCGGCGTGAGGCGCCGGCGGCGACGCGCGATGCACCTCAGTCGGACCCAGCCGAACGAACGATGACTACGCCGGTCCCAGGTCCGACACTCGACCGTCTCCGACCGGGAGATCGCGAGCGCGTTCGCCGTTGGCTCTGGCATGGCGGGGGCCACTCCTGGTGGAGTTCACCGGGTGCGGGCGAGGCCGAGGTCGCCATCGCATTCGACACCGAGAGCGCGATCTGCCGGATGGTCGTCAGCGACGGGGCGGCGATCGGCTACGGGCATGCGATCGAGGGCCAGTTGCTCGGAGGCGACCTGGAGGTCGGGCTCTGGGAATGTGCGATCCTGATCGGGGCGGAGGCCGGGTCTCATGCCGACATGGCGGCGGCCGCGCTCGGCGCGCTGGTGGCCGAAGTGTTCGCCAGCACGCTCGCCACGGCCTGCGCCGTGCGTATTCCCGTCAGGCTCGAGGCGACGGTGCGCGCTATCGAGCATCAGGGGTTTCGCTGGCGTGCCGTCGATCCACGTGCCATGGCCGGGCCGGCGTGGATCCTCGTGCGCGATCGGCCGCGCGCCTAGAGCATTTTTCGATCGGTCGGCCGTCTGGACGGACCGCTCAGGCCGCTACACTCCGGAGCGCACTCTCGAAGACGCGCCGGCCATCGTCGGAGCCCAGCAACTTCTCGAAATGGCGCTCGGGATGGGGCATCAGGCCGACGATCCGGCGCTTGCCGTCGCAGATGCCGGCGATGTTGTTGATGGCGCCGTTCGGATTGCCCTCGAGGGTCGGCTCGCCCGTCTCGGGATCGACGTAGCGGAAGACGACGCGGCCGCTGCCTTCGAGCCGGTCGAGGGTATCCTCGTCGCAGAAGTAGTTGCCGTCGCCATGGGCCACGGGGATGTTGACGATCTCGCCCATGCGATAGGCGCTCGTGAACGGGGTCTCGGTCTGCTCGATGCGGAGCCACGTGTCGCGGCAGACGAAGCGGAGCGAAGCATTGCGCTGGAGGACGCCCGGAAGCAGCCCCGTCTCGCAGAGGACCTGGAAGCCGTTGCAAATGCCGAGGACCGGGGTGCCACCCTTGGCGCGCGAGACCACGTCGGCCATGATGCGCGAATGGGCCGCCATGGCGCCGCACCGGAGGTAGTCGCCGTAGGAGAAACCGCCCGGCAGCACGATGACGTCGACGGGGGGCAACGACGTCTCGCCGTGCCAGACCATCATCGCCGGCTTGCCGGTGACCGCTTCGAGGGCGACCTTGACGTCCCGATCGCAATTCGAGCCGGGGAAGACGATCACGGCAGCGCGCATGGGTGGACCTTTCCTCAGGCTCGTTCAGCCGAAACGCCACCAGACGGCGAGAAGCGCCGCAACCAATGGCACCAGAATGAAAATCGCGGCCTTGGCGGCCATGAACTTGATCGCCCGGACGGCGTCGTCGTGAACGTCGGTCTGGCGGATCGGATCAGGCGGTGAGCTCATAGCTGTAGTTCTCGATCACCAGATTGGCCAGCAATTCCCGACACATGCGCTCGACCTCGGCCCGGGCCCTGGCCTCGTCCGTCTCGCTGAGGTCGACCTCGATGTACTTGCCCTGGCGGACCTCCTCGACGCCGGCGAAGCCGAGGCTGCCCAGCGCATTCTGGATGGCTTTGCCTTGCGGATCGAGCACGCCGTTCTTCAGAGTGATACGAATCCTGGCTTTCATCGGCGCTCGCCTCGCGTGCAGGTCTGTCTCCGGCGCACTCTATGGCCCAGATCGCCGCCCGGGCACAAGTGTGCGGCGCGACGAATTGCCAGCGAGGCTGCGGGCCGGGTAGGGTCGAGCAGCGAGGCAGACCGTTCGCGAGCTTCGGGACATGATCGACACAGCGGCGCATCTCGAGGTCCGGCAATCGCCGTGGCAGATGCTCAAACTCATGGGACTGGCGGTTGGATTCGTCGCCCTGAGCCTCGCCCTGGCGCTGCCGTCCTACAGCGGCTTTACGGGCCGATCTCCGGGAAATTACTTCGCCATAGCGGTCGGCTGGGTCGGGTTCGTGTTCTTCGGAGCATGTCTCGTCATCATCGGATGGCGGGCGGCAACGACCATCGGGGCGGTGCTGAGCCTTACGCCAGAAGGTATTCTCGACACGCGGATCGCCGCCGAGCGTATCCCGTGGACGGCGATCCGTGGCTTCAAGACCTGGGAATACAACGGGCAGCGCATCCTGGTGCTCGATGTGGACCCCGAGGTGGAGGCGACACTCAAGACGTCGCTGATCACGCGCCTCACGCGGCGCGCCAACGCCGGGCTCGGCGCGGACGGCCTGTCGATCACGACGCAGGGGCTGTCGATGCCCTACGACGATCTCGTGGCTGCCACGATCGCCTATCTCGACGCATACGGGCGGGGCGGCTCTGACGCGTGATTCCGTTTGGGCCGACGCCAAGAAAAAGGGGCCGGTGAACCGGCCCCTTGCTCATTCGACGATCCGGTGCGCCGAAAATCGTCAGTTCGGCTTCTGCCCGTTGGTCGAGACCAGAACGGGGCCAGCGCCCTTGGGCCGGGGATTCTCGGTCAGGACGCCGAGGCGGCGCGCCACCTCGGTGTAGGCCTCCAGCACGCCGCCGAGATCGCGGCGGAAGCGGTCCTTGTCCAGCTTGTCGCCGGAGGTCATGTCCCAGAGGCGGCAGCAGTCGGGGCTGATCTCGTCGGCCAGCACGATGCGCATCTGGTCGTTGTTCTCGTAAAGGCGGCCGAACTCGACCTTGAAGTCGACGAGCCGGATGCCGATGCCGAGGAACAGACCCACGAGGAAGTCGTTGATGCGGATGGCGAGGCTCATGACCTCGTCGATCTCCTGCGGGCTTGCCCAGCCGAAGGCCGTGATGTGCTCCTCGGAGACCATCGGGTCGCCGAGCTTGTCGTTCTTGTAATAGAATTCAATGATCGAGCGCGGGAGCGCTGTGCCTTCTTCAAGACCGAGGCGCTGCGACAGGGAGCCCGCCGCCACGTTGCGCACGACGACCTCGAGCGGGATGATCTCGACTTCGCGGATCAACTGCTCGCGCATGTTGATGCGCTTCAGGAAGTGGGTCGGCACACCGATCTCGCCGAGACGCTGGAAGACGTACTCCGAAATGCGATTGTTGAGGACGCCCTTGCCGTCGATGAGCGCGTGCTTCTTGTTGTTGAACGCGGTCGCGTCATCCTTGAAATGCTGGATGAGCGTGCCCGGCTCCGGACCTTCATAAAGGACCTTGGCCTTGCCTTCGTAGACGCGACGCCGCCTGTTCATCTCTTTGATCCTCGCAAGGAGTCAGTTTCGTTTCTCGATGGCATCGGGGTCCACGTGCAGTGCCTGACCCTGTCGTCTCGGGCCCACCGGGGGCAGGCCCTCGACCATCCTGCAACAGGCAAAAACCGGCGGGACGATGCGATCTCTGTTGGGTTGGAGTCTAGCCGAACGCGGCTTCAGAAACAATGTAAGGGTGGCCCGAGGCGGTCTGTGGGTAAAAAGGGTGCCGTTTGCGCTGTTGATTTCCTCACCGGCAGGAGGTTTATGCCAGTTAACCTTCGACGGGACGCCCGGCCCGCGGCAGAATTCGGTTGAATCGACGGCCAAATGCAATCAGAAGTGGAGACGTAGATGACCACGTTCGATGAACGCCAGAAGGGTTTCGAGAAAAAATTCACGCACGATCAGGATCTTAAGTTCAAGGCCGAGTCACGGCGCAACAAGATGATCGCCGAGTGGGCAGGAGCGAAGCTCGGCATCGCCGGCCCAGCGCTCGACGAGTACATCAAGGCCGTCCGGAAGGCCGATCTGGCCGAAAAGGGCGATGACGACGTGGTGCGCAAGATCGCCAAGGATCTCGCCGACAAAGGCGTCAAGGTTGCAGACGACGAAATTCGCAACCAGATGACGGAATTCCTGGCCAAGGCCATCGGGGACATCGAATCCGGGCGTTGATCCGGATTCAGTGAACCGCCGGCGGCGCGAGCCGCTTCAGGAACAGCCCGAAGGTCAAGAGGCCTTCGGGCCATGGCCCGTGGCCCGACTCGACGTTGATGTGGCCGGCGCCGGCTATGATCGACGTGTCGGAGCCCCATGCCGCACCGAGTTCCTGGGCGCGCTCGACCGAGCAATAGGGGTCGGTGGAGCTGCCGATCAGCTTTGATGGGAATGGCAGCGTGTCCATGGGCAGGGGCACGAAGCCTCCATCGGTCGCCGGCCACACGTCACGGCCAGCCAGATCGGCGGGAGCGACGAGAAATGCGCCTGTGAGGCGACTGGCGATGCGCGGCGCGGCGTGCACGACGGCGGCTACGCCACAGCTGTGGGCGACGATCACAGGCGGCTTTCGCGCGGCCATGACTTCAGCGACGATCCGGTCCGACCAGTCCGTGAGCCGGGGTGTGTCCCAGTCGGCCTGTTCGACGCGGCGTGCCGTCGACAGACTGCGTTCCCACCTCGACTGCCAATGGTCGGCGCCGGCCCCGGTCCAGCCCGGTACGATCAGGATCTCGATCTCGGCGACCCGCATAAGGCAATCTCCCGACGCTCTCGCCGGTGGCGGCCAGAAGCGGCGCACACCCGGAGGATCAATCGCTTGAGGCTCTATATCACACCGACGTCACCCTACGCCCGCGTCGCGCGCATGGTGATCCTGGAAAAAGGCCTCGGGCCAAGCGTCGAGGTCGTCGCCGCACAAACGCGAACCGCCGGCAGCCCGTACTACCGGGTCAATCCGTCGGGGCGCGTTCCCTATCTCGAAATTCCGGGAAAGCCCGGGCTGGAAGATAGCCAGCTCATCGTCGCGTATCTCGACCACATCAGCGGGCCGCCGTCGCTCATGCGTCACTGGGCGGACGACGACTGGCTTTATGGCCGGCTGGAGGCGACCGCGCGCTCGTTCACGGACGGGCTCTCGGTCTGGGTGCGCGAATTGCGACGGCCGGAGGGCGAACGCTCGCCCGGCATCATCGCCCATGAACGCCAACGGGCCGAGCGGTTGGCCGATCAGTGGGAGCAGGACGTCAGCCATCCGCTGATGACCGGCTCCATCAATCTCGCGCAGCTCTATCTGCTGGCCGGCCTCGATCAGGCGGCCCACTGGGGGATCGCCGACCATGCGGCCTCCCGGCCGGCCCTGGCGGCCTGGCTGACGCGGATGCACAAGCTGCCGTCGGCGCAGGCGACGGCCCCGGCCGTGCCGATCTGAGCGGCGATGCCGGTCAGGCCGCTCCGAACACGCGCGCGAAGATCGTGTCGACGTGGCGCGTGTGATAGCCGAGGTCGAAGAGCGCTTCGAGTTCGGCCGCCGACAGGGCCGCCGCGACATCCGTGTCGGCCTTGAGAAGAGCGAGGAAGTCGCCCTGGCCGCGCCAGACGGGCATCGCATTGCGCTGGACCCAGGCGTAGCTGTCTTCGCGAGAGACGCCCTTCTGGGTCAGCGCCAGCAGCACGCGCTGCGAATGAATGAGACCGCCCAAGCGGTCGAGGTTCCGGCGCATGTTCTCGGGATAGACGATCAGCTTCTCGACGACGCCGGCAAGACGGTTCAGAGCGAAGTCGAGCGTCACGGTCGCGTCGGGGCCGATCATGCGCTCGACGGAGGAATGCGAGATGTCGCGCTCGTGCCAGAGGGCGACGTTCTCCATCGCCGGCATGGCGTAGCTGCGGACCATGCGCGCGAGGCCCGTGAGGTTCTCGGTCAGCACCGGGTTCCGCTTGTGTGGCATGGCGGACGAGCCCTTCTGGCCTTCGGAGAAGAACTCTTCGGCTTCGAGCACCTCGGTGCGCTGGAGATGGCGGATCTCGATCGACAGCCGCTCGATGGAGGAGGCGACGACGCCCAGCGTGGCGAAGAACATGGCATGGCGGTCGCGGGGGATGACCTGGGTCGAGACCGGCTCGGGGACGAGGCCCATCTTCGCCGCGACATACTCCTCGACGCGCGGGTCGATGTTGGCGAACGTGCCGACAGCGCCGGAGATGGCGCAGGTCGCGATTTCGCGGCGGGCCGAGACGAGGCGCTCCCTGGCGCGCGTAAACTCTGCGAAGGCACCGGCCAGCTTCAGGCCGAAGGTCGTCGGTTCGGCGTGAATGCCGTGACTGCGGCCGATGGTGACGGTGTGCTTGTGCTCGAAGGCCCGGGTGCGGAGCGCTGCCAGCAGGCGATCCACGTCCGCCAGCAGAATGTCGGCGGCGCGGACCAGCTGGACGCTGAGACAGGTGTCGAGCACGTCGGACGACGTCATGCCCTGGTGGACGAAGCGGGCTTCCGGCCCCACGTGCTCGGCGAGGTGGGTCAGGAACGCGATCACGTCGTGTTTCGTCACGCGCTCGATGTCGTCGATGCGGGCCACGTCGAAGCGGGCGGCTGCGCCTTTCGACCAGATCGTCTCGGCGGCCTCGCGCGGCACGATCCCGAGATCGGCCATGGCGGACGCCGCATGCGCCTCGATCTCGAACCAGATCCGAAAACGGGTCTCGGGATCCCAGATCGAGACCATCTCGGGGCGTGCATAGCGTGGGATCATCGGCGGTCCTCGGCGAGCCAGAACAGAAGGCGGACGCCTAGCAGAGGCGACGGCCGGCTGCAATCGAGGTGTGGCCGCCTACTGGGGCGCGAAGATGCGCATCGCGGCCGAGCTGGCGGCGCCGCCGATGACGCAAGGGACAGCGATCTGCGGCTGGCCGAGGGCGCCTGCCACGACGCAGCCGAAGGCCAGGGCCGTCTGGCCCGCCTGGCCCCAGAACGCGAACTTGCGGACGGATTCCGGCCCCTTGCGACGCAGCTCCTCCATGGCGGCAGTCGCCTCCTTCCGGATCTTGCCGGTCTCGAAGGTTTCGGCGGCCTCGATGACGTCGCGCAGCTCGCGGGCGACCGGCGGCGGCTGGCGGTCGAGCTCCGACGTCAGATGATCGAGGAGGGGCTTGTCCTGGAGTGCGTTGTTGGCCAGCGTCCACTTGGCCATGCTGCCGATCGTGATCCGATCGATCTTCTCGGTGTCGCGAGCCCATGGCAGCACGGCGACGATGCGCTCGACGGGCGCCATGTTGGCGGACGCGAAGTAGTAGCCCCAGAGCGTGTCGAGGGCGGCGGGCTGGCCTTCCAGCGGCAACGTGGGCAAGGTCGGGAGGCGGTCGTCGAGATGCCGGGCGACGAGCACCTTGCGCGCCGGCATGCGCTCGGCGAAACGGCGCAGCAGCTCCTTCCAGTCGGGAAGGCCGGAATAGGCGATGGCACGGACGATGGCGACCTGATCCTCAGGCGGCATCGGGAACATGGCGGCAACCAGCCGCTCAGCGCGCTCGGGCTCGGAACCCAGCACGCCAGCCATGAAGCCGACATAGACGGCGCCCGCCTCGAGATCGCGGAACAAACCGAGGCGGCTCATCGCGGCGACCGCCGCCGGCAGGCGCTCGGGCTCGGGGCGAGACCGGTAGCCCCCGATCCATTTCATGATCTCCTGGGCGGAGGCGAACGGATCGCGGGGCGGCTGGCGCGCCGACGACGGGGACGACGCGCAAATTAGCAGCAAAAGCCAGACGACGCGGACGAGCATGGCGCACCTCGATGCCGAGTTGCAGCGTCTTTCGATGGCCGCAATGAGGCCGCCCGGCGCGCAGATCGCTGATTCCGGGGCTGCCCGGACACGGCATGGACAGTCGCCCAACCACTTTCCCCGGGCAGATGGTTGCAAGAATTCTAACACTGCTTCAGATACTTCAACCGTTTCGCAACACCTGTCTGCTTTCATGCTCGGAGGATGTCTGTTCCGCGTCTCCAGTAAAGGTACCGCGTATGTCGCTGCTTCTGATTGATGATCAGGGCGAATTCTGGCCGGGGGATTCCCGGACGTTACGCATGGCCTTCGATTCTCCCTACTCGGGGGGAGAGTTCGTCGAGTACGCCGTCAAGAACCTCGGGTTCGTCGCGCTCAATCTCTATGGCCGCTCGGTGCAGGCGCGCTTGCGACCGACGTTCGTCACGGAGAAAGCCGTCGCCGGTCTCATGGAATGGCTCGGCCGGGCGCGCGTCGACCGCGTCGTGCTCAGCATGTTCGACCGGGACTGGAACAACGCCCTCGTCCGGATCGTGGACGCTCGCTCGCATATCGAGCGGCTGATGGAGAACGTGGAGAACGAGCGCCCGCAGGATCTCCTCTGCAGGCCGACCTCACTCGACGTCCTCGATGGGCGGGAGGAGCTGAAGGACCTGGTCCAGGCCTGGCCGCACATCAACAACTCATACGACAGCGAAGCGCTGGTGAAGCTGCTCCGCTCCGTCCTCGGACAGCGCTATGTCGTGGTCCGGAGACCGGCCTCGCAGGACCGGATCGTGTTCCAGGAACTCGGAACAGAGATGTTCCAGGCCTACGAGACGTGGCGCACCTGCGCCATCGGTGCACCGATCGAAGAACAGCCCGACCGGGCTTTCGGCCGATGGATCTCGGGCGCCTACCACGAAGTGTCACGAGATGGCGCCGCCCGGCTCGATGCCGTGGACGCCATCATCCGCTGGCCGCATGCGGGACGCACGCGGCTGCGCTATCAGCGCGTCATCTTCCCGATCAAGCCGGCGTCAAACGACACGCTGTTGATCGCCGGATCGTTCACCGACACTTCCGTCGACCTGCGCGCTCCCCACACCTGACCGGCTTGCCGCGTACTCGGCGAAGTGATGCAACATCAGGTCGGGACGGGTCCAGCTCATGCCGGCATGGATCGTGCCGCCGCGCTTGACCGGGGTGTTGATCATCGTGATCTCCCAGTCGACGTTCATGTACCAGCGGCGTGCCGTTCCGTTCTTGATCAACTCGGGAACCATGAAGCTGAACGTGAGGTCCGGCATCCACTTGGTGAGGCCGAGCCCGCGCACCACGGGGACGGCCGGGTCGAGAAGGCTCTGCTTGCGATAATCGGGGTGAATCCATGCGGCGCCGCTGAACACGGCCTTGCCGCGCGTCGCGCGGGCCACCGGTGACGAGACCTTGATCTCCTCGTCCGGCAGCTTCACGGAGGCCGGATCGCGGTACAGCAGGCGGAGGCTCTCGATCTCGTCGGCGAGCCTGTGCCGCCCCAGGTTGTAGAGCCGCGCCGCGACGGTGACGATCACTTTGCCGGACGCGTTTCGACCCAGAAGCGTGACGCTGTTGGCCGGATCGATGTCATTCATTGCAGGATCGAACAGCGGCAGAAGCGGCGCCCAATTGTCACGATTGGCGCGATTGACGGCCATCAGCTCGTCGAAACTGCCGAGTGTGAGCCGCACGCCCATCTCGCGCAGATGCGTATCGGCGCGGAGGAACATCGTATTCAGTTCGGCCCGCGGCCCGTGCTCGATGACGACGTCAGAGAGAAAGCTCCTCTGGCTCGCCATATCGAGAGACGATGCCCGAACCGACGGTGGAGCCGCGACAACATCCGTTTTGTTCATATCTCAACTCCAGAGCACATGCGCAGAGTGAAGGTTTCTTCAATAGTCGTCCAACTTCGTTACAGGGACAAGCCGCTTCCGAGGCCTTCTCCCATTTCCGAACCGGATACGGCCATCGACGCGGGCATTCTCACCAGCTCGAAATACACGCCGTGGCATTGACTGCTGCGCCGGTCGTCTAAATTCCCGCTCCGATACGAATTCGGACCCGATCCGCCTGCATCCCTTCAATTCCGGCTCGGCTCACGCCAACTCTGGATTGCGAGTTTCTTCGTCAGTCGGACCTTGGCGCTTCGCCAAACAGTCCGGCACCCGCCGGGGTTCGATGATCCAGGAAACGATCCAATTTTATTCATCTTGATCATTTTTCATCACCTGCGCAAGCCCAGGTTGCAAAAACAGATGGCGGAGGAAATGGCCTTGCCGACTGCGCTGCGACCTTGACGGCGTGGGTAGGGATGCCGACAAGGATGCCATGCACGACGAGCCCGAACCGACTGAGCTTGACGCGGACGCTATCGCCAGCGCGCCGGACACGCCGATCCTGCGCACGGGACCGGCTGTCATCCAGCGCTACCTGAAAACGCTGACCGCGGCGCCGGGCGTCTACCGCATGCTCGATATCGAGGGCGCGGTCATCTATGTGGGCAAGGCGCGCAGCCTCAAGGCGCGCGTCTCGAACTACGCCCGGATCGGCGGTCACACCAACCGCATCGCCCGCATGATCGGTGCGACGGCGAGCATGGAGTTCGTCACGGTCCGGACGGAAGCCGAGGCGCTGTTGCTCGAAGCGAACCTAATCAAGCGCTTCCGGCCGCGCTTCAACGTGCTGATGCGGGACGACAAGTCGTTCCCGTTCATTCTCATCCGTCGCGACCACGGGGCGCCCCAGATCCTCAAGCATCGCGGCGCGCGATCGGGCAAGGGCGACTATTTCGGTCCGTTCGCCTCGGCGGGCGCGGTCAACCGGGCGATCAACACCCTGCAGCGGGCATTCCTGCTCCGAACGTGCTCGGACAGCGTCTACGAGGCGCGGACGCGGCCCTGTCTGCTGCATCAGATCAAGCGGTGCTCGGCGCCCTGCACGGGCGAGATCGGCCTCGAGGACTACGGACGGCTGGTCGACGAAGCGTGCCGCTTCCTGCGCGGCGAGAGCCAGGACGTCCGAACCGAAATCCAGAGCCGGATGCGAGAGGCCGCGGACCGGCTCGAGTTCGAGCGGGCGGCGGCGCTGCGCAACCGGCTGCAGGCGCTGGCGCACGTGACCGCGGATCAGGCGATCAACGCCGACGGCTTCGAGGAAGCGGACATCTTCGCGGCCTATCAGGAGGGCGGGCAGACCTGCATCCAGGTGTTCTTCTTCCGAACGGGCCAGAACTGGGGCAACCGAGCCTATTTCCCGAAGGCCGACCGCTCGCTCGGGGTGGACGAGGTGCTCGAGAGTTTCGTCGCGCAGTTCTACGACGACAAGCCGGTGCCCCGGCTCATCCTGCTCTCGCATGACCTGCCATCGCGGCCCCTGCTCGAGGAAGCCCTCGGGCTCAAGGCCGAGCGACGCGTCGAAATCCGGGTGCCACAGCGGGGGGCCAAGACCGACCTCGTGGAGCATGCCGTCGCCAATGCGCGCGAGGCGCTCGGGCGGCGGCTGGCGGAAAGCTCGTCGCAGCGGCGACTGCTGGAGGCGCTCGCCGAGCGGTTCGGCCTCGGCCGCGTGCCGCGACGGATCGAGGTATTCGACAACAGTCACATCATGGGTTCGAGCGCGGTCGGCGGGATGATCGTCGCGGGGACACAAGGGTTCGCCAAGGCGCACTACCGCAAGTTCAACATCAAGGACAAGGCGACGACGCCCGGCGACGACTACGCCATGATGCGCGAGGTGCTCACGCGGCGCTTCAAGAAGCTTGCACCGCCAGCTGACCCAGAGGCGTCCGCCGCGACCGCGGACGCCGCCCCGCCGGCCGCAGAGGACCTCGTCGTCTCCGGCGTGACGGTGCCGGAAGTCATCGCGCAGCGCCCGCCAGAAGTTGCCACAACCAACTTGGGCGCCGTTTCCGAGGGCGAAGTTCCAGGGGGCGACGAGGATGAGGACGACGACGCGGACGGCGATACCGACGCAGGCCGCGACGACATGCCGGACCGGCCGGATCTGGTGCTGATCGACGGCGGCGCGGGGCAACTCGCCATCGCACGGGCCGTGTTCCAGGACCTCGGCATCGACGACGTGGCGCTCGTCGGCGTGGCGAAGGGTCCGGATCGCGATGCCGGGCGGGAGCATTTCCACATTCCCGGGCGGGCCCTGCCGCTGATGCTGGAGCCGCGCGATCCGGTGCTCTACTTCGTGCAGCGGCTCCGGGACGAGGCGCACCGCTTCGCCATCGGCTCGCACCGGGCGAAGCGCGCGAAGGCGATCGGGGCCAATCCGCTCGACGAGATCGCCGGCATCGGGCCGACGCGGAAACGCGCGCTGCTGCAGCATTTCGGATCGGCGAAAGGGGTGTCGCGGGCGGGCGTGGAGGATCTGGTCGCCGTCGAAGGGATCTCGGCCGAGATGGCGCAGCGCATCTACGACTTCTTCCACGACCGGGGATGAGTTGGCGGCATGTGCAATCTCTACTCGATGACCAGCGCGCCGGAAGCCGTGCTCCGCCTGTTTCGGGTGGGCCATAACCGCGCCGCGCCGATCGAATCCAGATCAGCGATCTTTCCGGGAAACATGGCCACGGTCGTGCGTACCGCGTCGGACGGCGCGCGCGAAGCCGTGCAACTGTCGTGGGGCTTCGTGCTGCCGCAGGCGGGCAAGGCACCGCGCAGGGTCACCAACTTCCGTGACGACAAGACGCGATCGAGCCCGTTCTGGCGCGACAGCTTCGAGCAGCGGCGCTGCCTCGTTCCCGTGACCTCGTTCGCCGAGCCGCGCGAGATCACGCCCGCCACATGGCACTGGTTCGCGCTCTCGGACGAGCAGCCGCGGCCGCTCTTTGCCTTCGCAGGCATCTGGCGGCACTGGTCGGGGCCAATCCGCAAAGGGGGATCCGACGTCGCGATCGACGTGTTCTCGTTCATGACGACGCTACCCAACGATCTCGTCGCGACCATCAACCACGAGCGGATGCCCGTCATCCTCGCCACCGCCGACGAGCAGGATGCCTGGATAGATGGCGACAGCGACGAAGCCTTCCGACTGGCGCGGCCCTATCCCGCCGCCGGACTGCGCATCGTGCAGGGGGGCTTCGAGAAGCAGGACTTGCTCCAAACGCCACCGGCCAGCGAATGACCGGCGGCGGGCGCGTGACCTGAAAGCCACAAGAAAACGTCGTCCAATTTCCGTCACAAGTTGCCTCCGCAAGCGCCACAATCGGGCTCTAGGGTCACGATCGTGAGAGGTGGGCTGCCGATTCGCGCGTGATGGGCGTACGGTGGCTCGTTGGATCGGGAGAGAGCGATGAAACAGCGGACCCGTCGAGCGATACGCGCCTGGAGCAGAGACACACTGTTCGGCATGCTGATTTTTGCCGCCCTGACAGCCTCGGCCATCGGGCTTTCGCATGGCCCCTCGTCGTGGGCGTTCAGCGAAGCCTTCGCCGCCGATGTGCTCGCAACGCGGGCGGTCGAAGTGTCGTCGCCGCCGGGACAGGCCGCCGAGAACGCCATCGTCGCGGTGGCACAGCTGCAGCCGGCAACTGCCCCGCTCGCGCTTCGCCGTCCGCTCGACATCGCGGCGCTGGGGCTCGTCTTCTCGTTGATGGTGGCCATGAACCTCGCATTCGCGCGCCATCTGAAGCGGATGGCGTCGATCCGGTCGGGCAGCCGGGGCGTAAACCGCCAACGGGGCAATGGCTGACAAAGTCGTGGGGACGGCGGACCGAATCCCCTCCCGGCGCCGACAAGACGTCCTATATTGGTCGAGTGAGCTCAGCAGGGAGAAGTTCGCGATGTTCAGCCGGGTTGCAGCATCGATCGCTCTGGTCTCGGCTCTGGCTGGCGCGATCGCCATCGTGGCCGGTGCATCGACGACGTCCCGAGAGGCTGTCGCGGCAGCCGTGCTCGACGGAGGCTACACGTCGGCCCTCGCCGATGCCGATACGTCGTGGTCCTCGCTGCCGCGCAACATCTGGCTGAGTGGCCTCGGCGGCGGCATTCCGCACATCGCCCGCGCCCTCGTTCCGGGCGATACGATCAGCATCGGCAACAAGGACGGCCAGCCGCACGTCATCCAGGTCCTGTCGGTCGAGAAGATCGAAGGTGAGCGCGTCGGGGTGCCGGGGACGGACTTCCAGCTCGTCACAGGGCGCGGCATCGACGGTCGCGAGGGCTCGCACGTGCGCTTCCTGTTCGCCGCCGAAACGCCGCTTTCGATGCCTCTCCCCGTGCCGGGCGACCGGGTGCTCTGAGGTCGCAGTTGCCTGGCTCCGAGACGCGTGAGCGCCTGATCGCAGACGCGCGTTGACGGGCACGGCGGGCGTCTGCCACGCTCGGCGTCCAACTCCAGAGGAACCTCGCGCATGACCATGCGATCCATCATCGGTCTCGATCACGTCGTGGTGATGGTTCACGAACTGGCCGAAGGCGCGCGTCGCTGGACGAGCCTCGGCTTCACCGTGTCGCCTATGGGCATGCACACCGCCGTGATGGGGACGGCCAACCACACCATCATGCTGGAGCACGATTATCTCGAACTGATCGGGGTCGTGGCCGAGACGGAGCGCAACCTTCCGGGACGGCAGTTCCTCGCACGACGCGGCGAAGGCATAGAGCGCGCCGCGTTCACCGGTACCGATGCCGACGACGGCGTCGCGGAGCTGAAGGCGCGAGGCTTCGCGGCGCTCGGTCCCTATGATTTCGGGCGGGCCGTCGACCTGCCGGACGGCCGCAAGGCGGAGGCCAAATTCCGCACGTTCGTCTGGCCCATCGAGGAGCGACCCGGCGGGCTTCGGGTTTTTGCCTGCCAGCACCTGACGCGCGAGAACGTCTGGATTCCCGAGCTCACGCGCCATGCCAACACGGCGACCCGCATCGACCGGGTCGAGATGCTTGCGAAGGACCCGGCGGCGGCGGCGGCGCACATGGGCCGCCTCATCGACCGGACGCCGGAGCCGCTCCGCGACGGGGCGCTGCGCGTCGAAACCGGATCCGGCCGAGGTGATTTCGTGTTCCTCGATCGCGCGACGCTCGAGCGGCGGCATCCGGGCGTCGGACTCGGCTCGATACCGGACGAAGGCGCGATCACGATCGCGCTCACGGTGCGCGACGCAAAGGCCGCCGCGAAGGCAGTCGGCACCAAGGCCGCCGTCGTCACGGATCGTTGCGTCAAGGTGGCGCCGGCCGAGGCCAATGGCGTCATCCTCGAACTGGCCGAGGCCTGAGCCAGCCGCCGACCCGTTCCCGTGCCGCCTCAGGACCACCGCCTGACGGGGCGAGCCCGCACGCTGCGTTGACCTTCCTGCTCCCAGGAGCCCCGAGCGATGCCATCCTACCGCCTCAGCACCTCCGTTCCCGTCGACATCGACTGCCCGGAAAGCATGCGCGCCGCGATCACCTACGTGTTCGAGGGCGAGTACGAGAGCCACCACGACGGGACCGATCTGGACATCCTCGATATCGGCGCCAACGTCGGGTCGTTCGCACTCTGGGCCGTCCGGCGCTGGCCGGGCAGCAAAGTTCGGTCGTTCGAGCCCAATCCGGGAACCTTCGCCTACCTCGCCAAGAACACGGCCGGGCAGGCCGGCATCGTCGCCACAAATGCCGCGCTGTTTCCCGGCGGGCTCGGGCGCGCACGCTTCTTCACACGCTATGCCGGCGACGGCGAGGCGGGCCTCGAAGCCTATGCGCGCGACACGTTTCGCGACGGCGCCGAAGGCGAAACGATCGACGTGGACGTGGTCGATCCGCGCAGTCTTGCCTCGGCGGACATCGTGAAGATCGACATCGAAGGCGGAGAAGGCGAGGTGCTCGCCAATCTCGACCTGACGCACACGTCGCTGGTGCTCGCCGAATTCCAGAACGGCAAGAACCGGAAGCAGATGCAGGCGACGCTGACGGCCGCCGGGTTCGAGGCGCTGCTCGACGAGGCGTCACCCTGGGACCCGATCCTCGACTACATGGACTACCGGCGCGATCTCAAGGGCGATGTGTTCGGGCGCATGTTCTATGCCCGGCGCGGCCAGACGCGGCTCGCGTACCGACCGCCGGTCAAGGCTTAGTGCACGGCAAGGCTTCACGGCGCAGGATCATGCCTTGATCTCCTGACGCAGACCTCGTGCGTCCAGCGGCGGGTCGGGGGGGAACGTGTGCGCCTCGCCACGGAGGATACGGGCGGCCGTCCAGGCGCAGGCGAAGGCGTCGAGCACGTCGTCGGGCCCGGCATCGGAGCGGCGCGACGGCGTCCACGACAGGGTCTCCGCCGGAAAGCCCGCTTTCGCCAGATGTCCGCGCCGGAGGTCGAGGCCCGGCGGATGGGGGCGCGACTTCACCTTCTTCGGCTGGTCGAGCGGCTGCTCGCCGTTCATGGCCCAGAACGCCACTTCCGGGTGGCACTCGTAGACACGTTCCTGCAGCTCCGGCGTCATCAGGGCGTCGAGCTCGCGGATGCGCGGGAACAGGTTCCAGGCCTGCTTCGAGACTTTCCGTGGCGGCTCGGACGTCGCCAGCGCGGCATCGCACGCGGCGCGATAGTCGGGCGCCATGACGGCGCGGCGGGAGGGGACGGCGAAAATGGACGACTGGCGGTCGCCCAGAACGCGGCGCGCCGCGACATCCGGCGCACGGCCGCCGATCCCGGTGATCTCGGGAAGCCCGATCGGCATGTCGATCGCCAAAACCTGCGGATACTCTGGCAATTCCAGGATGGCGGCAAAGGTCGGCACGATCTGAACCTGCGGTGCCCGACTGCCGTCCGGCGACCACAGGACCACGACCCAACCGGCGCGGCAGCCATCGGCCCCGGCGACCCACGGCGCGGCGCTCAAGGCGGCAGGCCTGCGAAGCCGGCGGCGAGTTGCAGCTCGTCGTGGCCGCGGCTCGCCTGCAGGACCCGATCGACGCCTGCGATCGAGCGCTCGAACGCGCCCGCCGCCGTGCCGCCGGATCGCAAGCGGTATCCGAGCCAGAGCGCACCCATGAGGTCGCCCGTCCCGTTCGGTACTTTGGCGTGGCGTGTCACCGTCGTCGTCGTGGCGGCATGTCCCGGCTCGACCATCACGTTGGCGACCACATCGGGGTCGGCGACACGCACCGATGTCACGATGGTCGTCGGCCAATTCCGGTCGCGCGCGGTGGCGGCGAGATCGATCGGGCGCGCAGTCGGGGCGCCGGAGAGCCAGCAGGCCTCGAACCAGTTCATCTTCAGGACGTCGGCGGCTGGAACCAGACGCGCGCGCACGGCGTCAGCCGCGTCGGCGGCGATGTAGAGGCCCTTCGGCTCGTCGCCGAGCACGGGATCGCAGAGATAGATCACGTCCGGGGACACTCGGCGGACGGCGGTCACGGCCGCTTCGGCGAACGCCACGTGTTCGGCGCTCGGCAGATAGCCCGTCAGCACGGCATCGAGCCCCGCGAGCCAGCCGTTGGCCTCCAGCGCCTCCAGCATGCGGGCCAGCAGGGCCGGGGCGACGCGCTCGCCAGCGAACCGGGCATGGCCGGGGTGATTGGAGAGGAGAATGGTCGGCAGCGCGATGACCTCGTGGCCCAGCGCCTGCAGCGCCGGCACTGCCGCCGACAAGCCGACGGCACCACGGGCGACCTGGGATGATATGGCGAGGATGCGGGCCATGGCGCTCGATCAATAGACGTTGGATTCGAGGATCGGCTCGCCGCGGGCGATGCGCGCGTGGCCGAACCGCGTAAGGTCGATGGTGCGATAGCTGCCATGGAGAACGAGTTCCGCTATGGCCCGGCCGACGCCCGGCGCATGCTGGAGGCCGTGGCCGGAGAAGCCACAGGCCGTCACGAACGACGGCAATTCGGGGTGACGGCCGAGGATGGCGTTGTGGTCGAGGGTGTTGAGATCGTAATGGCAGCACCAGGCGTTCCGCACCTTCAGCGACTGCATGGCGGGAACGCGCGCCGCCAAGGCTGGCCAGATGTCGGTCTCGAAGCGGCCATGGTCGATGTCGAAGTCCTCGCAATCGGGATCATCGGTCTCGGGCGGTGCGATGCCAGCCAGGAAATAGCGGCCCTCGGGCCGGAAGTAGAGCCCCGACGGATCGATCATGAGACCGGCGCCGGGCAGCTCCTCGGGACAGTCGACGACGAAAACGACCCGCTTCCTCGGGCGGACGGGAAGCGACAGCCCGAGCATGGCGGCGATCTTCGAGGAATGCCAGCCGGCCGCGCAGACGACGGTTCCGGTCGCGATGCGGCTGCCGTCGGCAAGCGTGACGCCTTCGACCCGGCCGCCATCGGTGTCGATTGCCGCCACTTCGCCGGAGAGGTACTCGGTGCCGCGGGCGATGGCCCCCCGCCTCAGAAGCTGGAGGAGGGCCGAGGGGTCGATCCAGCCTTCGCCGCTCAATCCCCAACCGGCGCCGGCCAGTCCCTCCACCGACAGCCACGGAAACTGGCGCGCGATGGCATCGGGCAACAGCAGCGCGACGTCGGCGCCGAGTGACTGCTGGAGCGCAACGTTGGCCTCGAGCGCGGGCAGCCCCGCTGGCGTCGCCATGACCATGTAGCCGCGCTCGCGCAGGGCGATGTCGGCTTCGTCGCCGAACTCGGAGCGGATGCCGCGGAAGAACCCGATGCCGAACTGGGAGAGGCGGATGTTCTCGCGGGTCGAGAACTGCTGGCGGATCCCCGCGACGGCGCGCGTGCTCGCACACCACTGGTAGGACGGGTCCTTTTCGACGACGACCATGCTTCCCTTGAAGCCGTCACGCTTCAGGAAATACGCGATTGCGCTGCCCACGGCGGCGCCCCCGATGACGACGATGTCTGCACTTCGATCCGCCACGACCGCCACGCTCCCGCTCTCCGCGTCCGACATTGGAGCAACGCGGGCCGGGAGGGAAGCCGGGATGTCGCGGGGCCAGCGCATCGATGGCGAGGCCCGGGCGCTTCGAATATGGTGCAGCGCTTGCCACTTCCGAGGAGAGGACCATGACCATCCGTCCGCGCCGCAGCGTGCTCTACATGCCCGGCTCCAATGCCCGCGCCATCGAGAAGGCCCGGTCATTGCCGGTGGATGCCGTGATCCTCGATCTCGAAGACTCGGTTGCGCCGAGCGCCAAGGAGACGGCTCGCGAGCAGGTGTGCGCGGCGGTCAAGGCGGGCGGCTTCGGGCCGCGCGAGGTGGTGATCCGGATCAACGGCTTCGACACGCCGTGGGGCGCCGCCGACGCTGCCGCTGCTGCTGCCGCCGCGCCCGACGCGGTGCTGCTGCCGAAAGCGTCGAGCGCGGCCGACATCAACCGGCTGGGTGATGCCTTGCGGCAGGGCGGCGCGCCCGAGGCGGTGCGGGTGTGGGCCATGATCGAGACGACGCTCGGCATTCTCAATCTGCCGGAGATCGCGGGCGCGGCCCGACATCCGGGAGCGCGGCTCGCGTGCTTCGTCGTCGGCCTCAACGACCTCGTGAAGGAGACGCGGATCGGTCTCGACGACCAGAGGACGGCGGCGGTCTACTGGCTGTCGGCGAGCGTGACGGCGGCGCGCGCGCACGGTATCGACGTGCTCGACGGCGTGTGGAACAATTTCAAGGACATGGACGGCTACCGGCGCGAATGCGAGCAGGGCCGGATGCTGGGCTTCGACGGCAAGACCATCATCCATCCCGATCAGGCGGCGCTCGCCAACGAGACGTTCCAGCCCGACCCCAAGGACGTCGAATGGGGGCGCAAGATCATCGCGGCGTTCGAACTGCCCGAGAACCAGGGGCGTGCGGTCATCGGCCTCGAGGGCAAGATGGTCGAGATCCTGCACCGGGACGCGGCGCTCCGGATGGTCGCCATCGCCGAGGCGATCGCGGCACGCGGCTGAGCCGGACGCGCGCTCATTCGTGCCGCAGCGCCTCGATCGGATCGAGACGGGCGGCACGGCGGGCCGGGAAATATCCGAACACGACGCCGACGATGGCCGAGAACGCAAAGGCCACAGCCACGATCGTCGTGTCGATCGCGAACGGAACGCCTAGAACGCGCGTCGCCAAGCCGGCCATGCCGAGGCCGACGAGCACGCCGATCAGGCCACCGAACAGCGACAGGACGACGGCCTCGACGAGGAACTGCGCGAGCACCTGGCTTTCGAGCGCGCCGATCGCAAGCCTGATGCCGATCTCGCGCGTGCGCTCGGTCACCGACACCAGCATGATGTTCATGATGCCGATCCCGCCCACCAGCAGACTGACGGCGGCGACCGCGGCGAGGAGGCCCGTCAGCATGGCCGCGGTGCCGGCCTGCGTCTGGGCGATCTGGGTCATGTCGAGGATCGTGAAATCGTCCTGCTTGCCCGCGGTGATGTTTCGGCGCTCGCGCAGCAGCCATTCGAGATCGCGCTGCACCTTCTCGGTTCCTGTTCCCTCGGCGGCGGACACCATGATGCGACGGATCTCGGTCGAGCCGGAAATGCGACGCTGATAGGCGCGGATCGGCATGACGACGATATCGTCCTGGTCGCTGCCGAAGCTCGACAGGCCCTTCGACGAGAGGACGCCGATCACCTCGCACGAGACATTTCCGAGCCGCATGGCGCGACCGATCGGATCGGTGCCAGCGAACAGATTGTCGCGGATGGTCTTGCCGACGAAGCAGACCGTGCGACCGGCACGCAACTCGCTATCGTAGAACGGCCGGCCCGCGACGAGCGGCCAGTCCTGCGTCACCAGATAGTCGTTGTCGGTGCCGGCAACCGAGGTGGCGCGGCTTTCGGAGCCGACGACGACGGTCACGGCCTTCTGGGCGAGGGGGGCGATGGCCTTGACCCCGCGCAACTCACGGCGCATCGCCTCGATGTCGCGCAACGAGAAGGCCTTGGCGTCGCTGCTCGCGCGGCCGGGGCCGAACTGGCCCGGATTGACCGACAACAGGTTCGTGCCGAGCTTGGCCATCTCGGCCTTCACCTTTGCGGTGGTGCCGTTGCCGATCGTCACCATGGCGATGACGGCGCCGACGCCGATCACGATGCCGAGCACCGTCAGGAACGAGCGCATCGCATTGCGACTGATCGAGATCAGCGCCAGACGGATCGCCTCGCGGAGCATCAGGCGCTCTCCCGTTGCGGGGTATCGCTGTCGATCCGGCCATCGACAAAGCGGACGATGCGTCGCGCGTATGCTGCGATGTCGCTTTCGTGCGTGACCATGACGACGGTGATGCCCCGATCACGATTGAGCGCGGTTACGAGATCCATGATCTCGCGACTGGTGCGCGTGTCGAGATTGCCGGTCGGCTCGTCCGCGAGGAGGACGAGGGGGTCCGTCACAATGGCGCGGGCGATGGCGACGCGCTGCTGCTGGCCGCCCGACAACGCGGAAGCCGTATGTTGCTCACGTCCTTTCAGTCCGACACTCGCAAGGGCCTGCATGGCGCGGCTGCGCCGCTCCTCGGGCGGCAGCCCCCGATAGACGAGCGGCAGGTCGACGTTCTCCAGCGCGGTCGTGCGGGGGAGAAGATTGAAGCCCTGAAAGACGAAGCCCAGAAGCTCGCGTCGCACCATGGCGCGCTGGTTGCGGGTTAGTCCTTCCACAGGAATGCCCTCGAAAAGATACGACCCGGACGTCGGCGTATCGAGGCAGCCGATGACGTTCATGGCCGTCGACTTTCCCGAGCCGGACGGCCCCATGATGGCGACGAACTCGCCTTCCCGGATGACCAGATCGACGTCGGCCAAGGCGCGCACGATGGCTTCGCCCGAGCCATAGGTGCGGCTGACGCGACGAAACTCGATCAGGGGCGGCGCTGCGGTGACGGCGGGCCGAGCATCCATGGCCGCTCAGCTCTTCGCCGGGACTTGCTGATCGAGGACGACGGTCTGCCCCTCCTTCACGTTGCCGCTCCTGACCTCGGTATTGCGCCCGTCGGTGGCGCCGGTCGCGATCGGAACAGGACGCGGCTGACCGGCCTCGAGAACCCATATCCTTCGGTCCGCAGAGGCCGCTGCATTAGGCGTGCTCGCACGCCGCATCGGTGGGCCGGGCATGATGCGCTGCAAGAAACTGCGCTGATCGGTGCGCGTCACGGGCGGGACGTAGCGGAGAGCGGCATTCGGGACGAGTAACGCGTCGGCGATGTTCTCGACGCGGATCTCGGCCGTCGCCGTCATGCCGGGCCGGAGAAGCAGCTCGCTGTTGTCGATCGTGAGAACCGCCTTGTAGGTCACGACGCCCTGGATCGTTTCCGAGGCGTAGCGCACATCCCGGATCGTCGCCGGAAAGCGACGGTCGGCGAACGCGTCGACGGTGAACGTGGCCGACTGGCCGGGCCGCACCTTGCCGACGTCGGCCTCGTCGACGTCGACCTGCAGCTCCATCTGGCGCAGATCCTCGGCGATCGAGAAGAGAACCGGAGCCTGAAGCGAGGAGGCGACGGTCTGGCCCGGCTCGGCACTGCGCTTCAGGACGACGCCGGCGATCGGAGAAATGATCACGGCCTTGGCGCGGTTCGTCTCGCTCAGGCTGAGATCAGCGGCCGCGACCCCCACGTCGGCCTTGGCGCTCGCGACCGCCGCGACTGCGCGATCGTGGGCTGCCTGGGCCACTTCCAGATCATGGGTCGACGTGAACTGCTTGCCGGCCAGCAGCGACTTCCGGATGAGATCGCGCTGTTTCTCGAGAACCGTGGCCTCGGCGTCGGCGACCTTGGCGCGCGCAGCAGCCAGCCGGGCCCGCGAACTGGCGACGGTCGCGTCGAGCTTGTCGGTATCGAGTTCGGCCAACGTCTGGCCGGCGGTGACCGGCGAGTTGTAGTCGACGTGAACCTTGCGGATGGTGCCGGAGAGCTCGCTCGACACGTCCACCTTGTTGGTCGGCTGCACGGATCCGGTCGCGGTGACGACGACGACGATCGAGCCTCTCGTCACCTGAGCGGTCACGTACGTGACCTTGGCGCTGCCGCCCGACAGAAGCCAGTATCCGAACAGGAGGGCAAGCAGCGCCGCCGCGGCAGCGATCCATCGGTCAGCCGGCCGCCGCAGAAAGCCGAACTCGGCCAGCTTGCCCGCTTTCAGGATTTCGTTGATGTCGGCGCGCGCCGTGCGGCGCTGTGCAGGTTCACTCATGTCTTTTGTCCGCCCGGTCAAACGGCACCATCATCGCAAATGGCGGATGGATGCCTTGACCTCGCGCAAGGCGAAGATGCGGAGCGGGCAGTGGACACGACGTCAGGCAGGGGCGCGGAGGGGGCCGCGTCAGCCGTCGCGGCTGACGAAGCTCGCGACGACGCGCTTCCTGTCGCCTTCATCGAACTCGATCGTCAGCTTGTTGCCGTCGACCTCGACGACCGTGCCCGGGCCGAACTTCTCGTGGCGCACGCGGTCGCCGCGCGCGTAGCCGGCGCTGTCGGCGGTCGACGAGGCGATCAACACGCCGTCGATGGTCGTCGGGCCGCGCCGGGGGCCGCCGCCCGGGTTCGCCGAGCGGAACTTGACGCCAGAGGGCCCGGTCGAGGGCGACGGCGAGGACGCGAACTGCTGCTTGGCGCGCTGCCACCCCGGCGTGTCGTAGCTCGAGGAGAAGGCCGCAGGGCCTTCGTCGAAGCGGCTCGCGCCATAAGGGTTCGCCCGGCCGAAGCCCGCATAGGCACCGCCGAAGGGGCTCTTTGCCTCGCGTACCTCGACGTGGCCTTCCGGCAATTCATCGACGAAGCGCGACGGCGCCGCCGACTGGTAGAGGCCGCGCAGGCGACGGTTCTGGGCGAACGAGATGTGGGACTCGCGGCGGGCCCGCGTGATGCCGACGTAGGCGAGGCGGCGCTCCTCCTCGAGACCGGCGAGACCCGACTCGTCGAGGCTGCGCTGGTGCGGGAACAGCCCCTCCTCCCAGCCCGGGAGAAAGACGGTGTCGAACTCGAGCCCCTTCGCCGCGTGCAAGGTCATGATCGAGACGCGGTCGCCGTCGTCGCCCTGTTCGGCATCGGCGACCAGCGACACGTGCTCGAGGAAGCCGGCGAGCGTGTCGAACTGGTGCATGAAGCGGACGAGCTCTTTCAGGTTCTCGAGCCGGGACTGGGCCTGCGGGCTCTTGTCGGCCTGCCACATGGCCGTGTAGCCCGACTCGTCGAGGATGATCTCGGCGAGTTCCGTGTGCGTGACGCTCTCGATCAGGCCGCGCCAGCGCTCGAACGCGCGCAACAGGTCCGCCAGAGAGCGGCGGGCCTTGGCGCCGATGTCCTCGGTCTCGGTCAGCTCGCGGGCTGCCTGCGTCATCGGGATCTGGCGGGCGCGCGCCAGTTCGTGCACGCGCTTGATGGACGTGTCGCCGAGGCCGCGCTTCGGCACGTTGACGATGCGCTCGAACTTGAGGTCGTTGGCCGGGTTGGCGGTGACCTCGAGGTAGGCGATGGCGTCCTTGATCTCCTGGCGCTCGTAGAACCGCGGGCTGCCGATGACGCGGTAGGGGAGCCCCATGGTGATGAAGCGATCTTCGAAGGCGCGCATCTGGGCGGAGGCGCGCACCAGGATGGCGACCTGATTGAGCGGCTTCCTCGCCTTGCGATGGGCCTCGATGGCGTCACCGATGGTGCGGGCTTCCTCCTCGTCGTCCCAGACGCCAGTGACCGACGGACGAATGCCCTTGTCACCGTCGGTGAAGAGCGTCTTGCCGAGGCGGCTCTTGTTCTGGGCGATCAGGCCGGCTGCGGCGCCGAGAATGTGGCCGGTAGAGCGATAGTTGCGCTCCAGGCGGATGACCACCGCGCCCGGGAAGTCCTTCTCGAAGCGCAGGATGTTGTCCACCTCGGCGCCGCGCCAGCCGTAGATCGACTGGTCGTCGTCGCCGACGCAGCAAAGATTGGGCTGCTGCTGGGCCAGCAGGCGGAGCCAGAGATACTGTGCGACGTTGGTGTCCTGGTACTCGTCGACCAGGATGTAGCGGAAACGGCGGTGATAGTCGGCGAGCACGTCGGGATGCTCGCGGAAGAGACGAATGCACTCCAGCAGCAAATCACCGAAATCGGCGGCATTCAGCTCCTTCAGGCGGGCCTGATAGGCGGCGTAGAGCTTGGCGCCGAGGCCGTTGGCGAAGGCGTGGCTCTCGCCTTTCGGCACCTGCGCCGGGATCAGGCCGCGGTTCTTCCAGCTGTCGATCAGCGACGCCAGCTGGCGCGAGGGCCAGCGGTCCTTGTCGAGGCCCTCGGCTTCGATGACCTGCTTCAGGAGACGGTTCTGGTCGTCCATGTCGAGAATGGTGAAGCCCGACTTGAGGCCCACCAGCTCGTGATGACGGCGGAGGATCTTGACGCCGATCGAGTGGAACGTACCCAGCCACGGCATCCCTTCGACGGCGCCACCGACCAGATGGCCGATCCGCTCCTTCATCTCGCGGGCGGCCTTGTTGGTGAAGGTGACGGCCAGCACCTGCGAGGGAAACGCACGGCCGGTCGCGAGGATGTGGGCGATACGGGTGGTCAGAACGCGCGTCTTGCCGGTACCGGCGCCCGCGAGCACGAGAACAGGGCCATCCAGCGTCTCGACTGCGGCGCGCTGCTCGGGATTGAGGCCTTCGAGGTACGGCGATCGCGGGGCAGCGGCGGCCAGCGCCCGCTCCGAAATCGAGCGGCGCGCGGGCTCGGTCACCGCGGTTGCGGCGATGGCGGGCTTGCGCGGCGCCTCGGGCAGGTCGAACGGGATGTCGTCCTCGTCCGGCGGGTCGGATGGATCGCGCGATCCGATATCTCGATTCGTGGCGGTCATGGGGATCTCTACCACGGCAAAAGCGGCCATATTCGGGTGGTGGCGCGATCCTCCCCAACAGAGCGCGCCACAGCCGGGGCGCGTCAGTTCTTCGGAGCGGCCGGAGCCGGTGCTGCGGGAGCGGGTGCCGGCGCAGCGGGCGCTGCCTGGGGCGGCGGTGTCGTCGCGGCACCGACGCCCTGCTGGGCGCCCGGCTGCTCTTCGTAATACAGATAGCCTTCCTCGATCGAGACCTTGTCGCCCGCCTCGAGTTCGTATTCGTCCTCTTCGCTGTCGTTGAGGCGGATGACACAGCCCTTCTCGCAGACGCCCTCGAGCACCTGGCTCGGCTGCAGCACATGCTCCGTCGACTTGGCGCCGTTGTCCTCGACGACGCTCAGCTTGTGGTCGCGGGCATCCCGATTGACGATCGTGACAGCTGCCGACCCCACCGATGCGGTGAGCGCCAGAATACAGATTGCTAGAGCCGTCCGGCCCAACCACGGTTTCGCGGAAGTCATGCGGCTCGTCTCCGAGTTGTCATGCGGCGGCCATCGCAGACCGCTTCCCTTCATCTGAGCCATTTCTGGCGTCGAGGCAACCGGGCGGTTGACGCGCCGACGCCGCATGGCGAATCACGGATCGAACGGCGTGGTGCGCCGGCTACACCGTCGGCGCGACGACGAAGCCGCGCGTCGTGGCCGGCGGCTCGTCGAGCACCTTCAGCATCGCGACGTTCGCTCCGCGAGGTCCGCGACGACACGCTGCGATCAGGCTTTCGACGCCCCCGGCGCTGCCGGATGCGAGCACCTCGACGCCGCCATCGCGGCGGTTGCGGACCCAGCCGTCGAGCCCGAGCGCTACCGCCTCACGCTCGACGAAGGCCCGGAAGCCGACGCCCTGCACGCGGCCTTCGATACGCAGGCGCACCGTACGTCGCGGGTCGGCTGGCGCGCCAGGATCGGTCACGACGAGGTGTCCTCAGTAGCCGATGGCCATGCCGTCCTTGCGGGGGTCCGACGCGCCGATGAGAATGCCGCGCGCGCGGTCCATGACGACCATCTGGCCGCCGCCCCAGGGATCCTGGCGGACCTGCATGGGGTGGCCCAGCGCGGCGAGGCCATCGAAGACCGACTTCGGCACCGATTCCTCCGCCCAGCAGACGCCGTTCTCGAAGAACACGCGCGGGCTGTCGAGCGCCTCCTGCGGATCGAGGCCGTACTCGAGCATGTTCTGCATGACGTAGGCGTGGCCCGCCGGCTGCAGGTTGCCGCCCATGACGCCGAACGAGGCCCAGGGCTGGCCGTCACGCATGGCGAGGGCTGGGACGAGGGTGTGCATGGGCCGCTTGCCCGGCGCGATGCAGTTCGGGTGCTTCGGGTCGAGGACGAAGCCCTGGCCACGGTTCTGGAGAACGATGCCTGTCTTCTTCGTCACGAGGCCCGAGCCGAAGCCCGAATAGATCGAGTTGATGAACGAGACGGCCATGCCGCTCTCGTCGACGACCGTCATGTAGATCGTATCGCTGCCGCCGGGACGCGGGATCGGGCCGAGATCGGGCTTGCGGCGCTTCGTATCGATGCGCGAGACGAGTTCGTCGGCGAAGGCGTCCGAAAGCATGTGGGCGACCGGGACGTCCGCCATCAGCGGATCGGCGACGAAGGTGTCGCGCATGGCGTAGGCGAGGCGCACGGCCTCCATCATCACGTGATAGCGCTCGACGGAGACGGGGCCGTCGCCGAGCTTGCCGAAGCGCTCCAGCATTTTCAGCATCACGAGGGCGACGACGCCCTGGTTGTTCGGGGGCAACTCGAGCAGTTCGATGCCCTTGTAGGCGACCGAGATCGGCTCGACGTAGGCGGCGGACTGGGCGGCGAAATCCTCGAGCGTATGCAGGCCGCCCAACGCACGCATCTCGGCGACGATGTCCTCGGCCACTTCGCCCGTATAGAAGCCCTCACGGCCCTTGTCGGCGATGATGCGCAACGTGCGGGCGAGGGCCGGCGAACGCATGATGTCGCCCGACTTGGGCACGCGGCCGTCCTTCAGCAGATGCATCGACGCGCCTTCGTTGGCGCGGATCTTCGGCTCGAGCGTCGCCCAGTCGAAGGCGATGCGGTCCTGCACGGCCCAGCCCCGCTCGGCGTGCTCGATGGCCGGCGCCAGAACATCCGCGAACGACTTGGTGCCGTGATCGCGCAAGAGCGTCGCCCAGCCGTCGATCGCGCCGGGCACGGTGACGGCGTGGGGCGACTGGGTCTCGATCGTCTTGATGCCGGCCTTGGCGTACCAGTCGGCGGTCGCGGCCTTCGGCGCCTTGCCGGAGGCGTTGAACGCGATCGGCTTCTGGCCGGGCTTGCCGATGATGGCGAAGCAGTCGCCGCCGATACCGGTCATGGCCGGTTCGACGACGCACATGACGGCCGTCGCCGTGATGGCGGCGTCGATGGCGTTGCCGCCCTTCCGCAGCATCTCGATGGCGGCGAGGCTCGCCAGCGGGTGTGACGTCGCGCACATGGCGCGGGTGCCGATGACTGGCGACCGGCCGGGGAAATGAAAGCTGCGCATGCGACGTCTCCAGGGTGTGTCGGCCGCGTGCGCGGCCATGAAGGATCAGAAGGAACTGGCGTCCGGGAAGTACTGGGGTGCCTCGCGGCGATCATGGAGGCCGTAGTCGCGCGAGACGAGGCAGAGCTGCGCGGCACTCACGTTCGGGCCAGCGGCGGCGCGACGCAGGATCTCGTAACCGTCCGGGCGGCTTTCGGCCTGGCCGACCCAGGCGTATTCGCGGGCGCGGTAGACGCTCTCGAAGAGTTCGCCACCCTCGGCCGGCACACACGGTGCGCCATGGCTGCGCACGACGATCGTGAAGCGCTCCGGCTGAAGCAGGGGATCGTTGTAGGCGATGCCTTCCATCTGCGGGACGACGCCGCCACCCTCGCCACCTTCGGCGATCACGGGGCCGACGCGCAGTCGATAGTCGACGAATACGCTCTCGCGGCCGGAGGTCTGGGCGGCGTAATGGCATTTGTTGGCGCGCCATCGCACCAGTGCCGCCTCGTCGACCCAGATCTGATGGGAGAGCAGCGTGCCCGGGCGACTTTTGCTCTTGTAGCGATCGAGGAAGAGAACGCCGCCGTTTCGCTCGAGCGCGGGCCTGAGCGAGGTGGCAATCTCAAGATAGGCCGCTTCCTGGCCCGCTCGCGGGGTGACTTCGAAGAACAGGGCGATCATGCGCGTCGTCCCATGGTGCATCGCCGGACATCAGAGATGCACGGCGCAGCATACGACGGGTCCAGGATCATGCGAACTCCATGATCACCGCGTCGACGGCGAGGCTGTCACCGGGCTTGGCGTTGACGGCCTTGACGACGGCATCACGCTCGGCCCGCAGGATGTTCTCCATCTTCATCGCCTCGACGGTGCAGAGCGCATCCCCGGCCTTCACATCCTGTCCGACGGTGACGTTGATGGCCTTGACGAGGCCCGGCATCGGGCAGAGCAGCAGCTTCGAGGTGTCGGCCGCCACCTTCTCGGGCATCAGCGCGACGAGAGCCGCCTCGCGCTCGGTGTAGACGTGGGCGTCGACGGAAATGCCGCGCCACGCCAGATTCGCGCCATTGAGGATACGCCGGACCTGAACCGAGATGTCGCGATCGCCGACGCGACCCGTCCACACCGGATCGCCCGGCCACCAGGCCGAGACCACCTCCGTCTTCTGCTCGCGGCCAGCATCGTCGCCCGGGAGCGTGATGACGAATGGCTTGGCGCCGCCGCCGTCGATCGTCAGGCGGACTTCCTGGCCGGCAAGGCGCACCACGCGGCTCGCGGCAAAGCGCACAGGCGTGCCCGAAATCTGGCCGCTGATGCGGCGGCGGCGCTCGTTGTCGAGGTGATCGATCGCAGCGGCGACCATGGCCATCGTGCGGAGCTGATCGCCGGCCGCCTCGCGCGGGGCGAATCCGTCCGGGTATTCTTCCTTGATGAAGCCGGTCGAGATGTTGCCGGACTGCCAGCGGGGATGCTGCATCAGGGCCGTGAGGAACGGGATGTTGTGCTGGATGCCGTCGATGTGGAAGGCGTCGAGGGCCTCGGCCTGAAGCTCGATCGCCGCCGCGCGCGTCGGCGCGTGGGTGACGAGCTTGGCGATCATGGGATCGTAGAACATCGAGATCTCGCCGCCCTCGGTCACACCGGTGTCGTTGCGCACGGTGAGGCCGCCGGACGAGCCTTCGCGGGGCGGGCGATAGCGGACGAGGCGGCCGATCGACGGCAGGAAGTTGCGGTAGGGATCCTCGGCGTAGATGCGGCTCTCGACGGCCCAGCCCTTCAGCTTGATGTCGGCCTGCCGGAACGCCAGCTTCTCGCCGGCGGCGACGCGGATCATCTGCTCGACCAGATCGATGCCGGTGACGAGTTCGGTGACCGGGTGTTCGACCTGAAGGCGGGTGTTCATCTCGAGGAAGAAGAACGAGCGATCCTGGCCGGCGACGAACTCGACGGTGCCGGCGCTGTCGTAGTTGACGGCCTTGGCGAGAGCCACGGCCTGCTCGCCCATGGCCTTACGCGTCGCAGCGTCGAGCAAGGGCGAGGGCGCCTCCTCGATGACCTTCTGGTTGCGACGCTGGATCGAGCATTCGCGCTCGCCGAGGTAGACCACGTTGCCGTGCTTGTCGCCGAGGACCTGGATCTCGATGTGGCGCGGATTGACGATGAACTTCTCGACGAAGACGCGGTCGTCGCCGAAGGACGATTTCGCCTCGGAACGCGCCGAAGCGAAGCCCTCCTCGCACTCCTTGTCGTCGTAGGCGATGCGCATGCCCTTGCCGCCGCCGCCCGCCGACGCCTTGATCATGACGGGATAGCCGATCTCGCGGGCGATGCGGACGGCTTCCTTCGGATCGCCGATCTCGCCGAGGTGGCCGGGCACGGTCGAGACCTTCGCCCTGGCGGCGGCCTTCTTCGATTCGATCTTGTCGCCCATTGCCGCGATGGCGCCGGGGTTCGGCCCGATGAACACGATGCCGGCCTTGGCGAGGGCGACGGGGAACGCCTCGCGCTCGGAGAGGAAGCCGTAGCCCGGATGCACCGCTTCGGCGCCCGTCGCCTTGCAGGCGGCGACGATCTTGTCGATGACGAGGTAGCTCTCGGCGGCGGCAGCCGGGCCGATGTGAACGGCTTCATCAGCCATCTCGACGTGGAGCGCGTCGCGATCGGCATCGGAAAAGACGGCTACGGTCCTGATCCCCATCTTGCGGGCGGTCTTGATGACGCGGCAGGCGATCTCGCCACGATTGGCGATCAGGATCTTCTTGAACATGATTTCCTCGGAGGCCCCTCAGTCGACAGCGCCGACTGTCTTAGCCCGGTCGCGGGGTCCTTGCCAGTATTTGGAGCGGGGGTGGGGACGGGGCATGGCAGAGCGGTTAACCACACGGACGGAGGAGCGCAAGGCCGCATGGCGGGTGCCGCGGGCCCCGAAGGTCCAGGCCGCCGGTCACGTCACGTCAGATGCGGATGGCCGCGCATGGCGTGAGTGAGGACGCGCTGGCGGACGAGGCCGATGGCGCTGCGGAGGGTGTAGTACTGCTCCGAGAAGCCGACCGGCACCGCGAGATTGCCCACGGCGGCATCGATCTGCTCCACCTCGCGGCGCTGAGCGGAGACGTTGGAGCCATCGGAATCGGCGGCGAGATCAGCCTCGAGGGTTTTCAGGCGCTGGTACCAGTAGTTGAGCCGCCGACGTATCCGCCACGTGTAGATCATCGGCAGGATGCGCATGAGCGGAACGATCAACCCGGCCACCGGAATCAGGAGGACCAGGATGCGCTCCAGGAACGTGGCCAGCCAGAACGGCAGATAGCGCTTCAGGAAAGTCGGGCCGGCGGCATAGTAACGGGCCACATCAGAGCCAAGTTCGAACTCGGGGTCGATGGCCTGCGGATACTCGCCGAACTGGTGGAACAGGCCACCCCGGCCGTGCACCTCGCGCATGGCGTCGATGAGAAGACCGGCGACTGCCGGATGCAGCGTGTTGCGCGCCACCACGGTGGCCACAGGCGCGATCAGACGCACGTCGGTCTCTGGGATGTTGCGCACCAGATCGATGCTGCCACGCGGAAGCAGGACGCTGCGCAGGTACGGCAGAAGCCGGGAATAGGCCTCGGCCTGGGCAAAGCCCATCAGCTTTACGCTCCCGTCCCTCAGGAGAGACTGGACGAGCGGGGCTTCCGGCGCCATGACCAGGAACACCGCGTCGAGGTCCCCCGCGCGCAAGGCCTCGGCCGCGGCAGGGCCCGTCAGGGGAGACAGCGTCGCCCGCGAGGCGTCGATGGCGTTCTCGGCGAGGAGTGCGGCCGCCAGATGCCGGGTGCCGCTCCCTTCCGGGCCGATCGCGATCCGCCGGCCGGCGAGCTGGTGGAGCATGTCGAGGCGACGCTCTTCGCGATAGAACACCCAGAGCGGCTCGACGAAGACGCGACCCAGCGACACCACGCCGGGCGTCTCGCGGGCGTTCGATATGCCGCCCTGCAGGAGCGCGATGTCGGCGCCGCCCGACGGCGCCGTCAGCAGATGCAGGTTCTCGATGGACCCGGACGTCGTGCGAACATCGACGGAGATGCCGGCACGCCCGACGATCTCAGCATAGCGCCTGCCGAACGCCGTATAGGCCCCGCCGACACCGCCCGTCGCCATCGTGATGGTGGTCGGAGGCGACGGCTGTACGAGGCGGACGAGGAGCCAGAGCGACAATCCGATCAGCAGAATGGCCGGCCCGAGCACGATGGCGGCCTCGCGGACATCCCATCGCACGAGCGATCGTCCCGGCCGGCCCGCGCCACGCGGCACCGGCGCTCCAGGCTCCTGTCTCGCCATCATTCCCGTCCTGTCGCTCGCCTCAGCACATTCGCATGATCAGGCAACAGACCGGTCCCCGCGGGTCAACCGAGGGTGTGGTAAGGACGGGCGTTTTCCAGTGAAAAATCAACGCAGCAGCAGCGAAACGGCGCGGTGAGTCAGACCAGGAAGCGGCGTCGGAGGCGGACGAAGTCCTCGACGGCTCCCTCGAGACGGGCGAAGGCGGCTTCATCCTGCGCCAGCGACAGAACGATCATGCCTCGGCGGGCCATGTAGACGCCCCGGTCCAGGAGATCGAAGAAGAACAACTCCTTCAGGTCCTGATTGCCGCTGTCGGCTTCGGCTTCGTCGCGGATCGGTCCTGTCTTGAAATGGACCGCCATCATCGAGCCGATGCCGGTGAACTGCATGGTGGCGCCGGCGGCCTCCGCGATGGCGTTCAGACGGCCGCGCAGGATGTCGCCACGCTGATTGAGCGCGGTCACAGCCTCGGGCGTCGCGGCCTCGGTCAGGCCGGCGAGACCGGCGCACATGGTGAGCGTGTTGTTGTTGAAGGTGCCGGCGTGGGGGAGGCTGTCGGGGCGCTGGGGATCGAACAGCGACATGACGTCGGCGCGGCCACCGAAGGCGCCGAACGACATGCCGCCACCGACGTACTTGCCGAGCGTCGTCAGGTCGGGCTTCACGCCGATCACGCTCTGGAGACCGCCGGGCGCGAGGCGCGACGTCATGACCTCGTCGAAGATCAGGAGCGCGCCGGTCTCGTCGGCGATCCGGCGCAGTCCGGCGAGGAACTCGGGCGTCGCGGGGATGCAGCCGGTCGAGCCGAACATGGGCTCGACGATGATGGCGGCCAGATCGGAGGCGTTGGCGGCTGCCAGATTGCGGACGTCGTCGATGTCATTGTAGCGCGCCACCAGCACCGGGAACGGCGCGTTCACGGGCGAGCCGCCCTTCCTGAAATACAGGACGCCGCCGTGATAGCCGCCGGTGAACACCATGACCTTCGAGCGCTTGGTGAAGGCGCGGGCGAGCGCCAGGGCCATGAGGTTGCCTTCGGTGCCCGAATTGGTGAAGCGCACGCTCTCGATCGAGCGGAAGCGCGCCGTCACTGCCTCGGCGAGCTCGATCTCGAGCTCGGTGTGGCCGCCGATATTGACGCCGAAATCGAGCGCGCGCTCGATGGCCTTGCGGATGGCGGGATGCGAGTGGCCATACATGCCGGCCGTGTACTCGGCCAGGAAGTCGACGTAGCCGTGGCCGTCGACGTCGGTCAGATGACAGCCGTCGGCGCCGGCGAAGCGGAGCGGAAAGGGACCGTAGAAGAGAACCGTCCGCGTGTTGCCGCCGGGGAGGGACCGGGAGGCCTTCTCGTGCAGTTCGCGGCTCAGGGGATTGGCCGCCACGTAGGCCGCGCGGGCAACTTCGATGGCTTCTGAAAGCGAGGCGTTCGGTGCGTAGCGGGCGTCGGCAGACATGGGGAACCTCGCAGGTGTGCGGGCCTTGGTGAGCAGGCGGGCGGCTTCCGGCTCAGGCCGCGGCGGGCAGGCGAAGGATCGCAAGAGCCATGGCTTGCGCGCGGGGGACGAGACTCTCGACGACGAGAAACTCCTCGGGCGTATGCGCATTGGCGCCGACGGGCCCCGTGGCGCAGATGGTGGGACAGCCCACGCTCGTCGTAAATCCGGAATCCGCGCAGCCGCCCGAGAATTCGCCTTCGACGGACAGACCAGCGTCGGCGGCGGCCGCAGTGTAGGTCGCGAACAGGTCCGCACTGCCCTCGGGCTTGGTCAACGGGAGGAACTCGCCCAGGATCTCGAGGCGTGCGGTCGTGCCCGGCACGGTCGGCGTGTCGACGATGCGCTGGATCGCGTCGAGGGCGTAGGCGCGATCGGCGGGGGCCACGTAGCGGAGATCGATGCGGCCTTCGGCGTGGGGCGCCGTGGTGTTCACCGACTGGCCGCCGCTAACGAGCCCGACGTTGACGGTGATGCCGCGCTTCAGGTCGGTCAGTGCGTGGAGCGCCACGATCTTGTGCGCGATCTCGCCGATGGCCGAGATGCCCTTCTCGAAGTTGCCGCCGGAATGGGCCGCCTTGCCGGTCACCTCGAACCGCATGAAGACGCCGCCCTTGCGGCCCGTCACCACGTTGCCGCTCGGACGGCCGGGTTCGGAGTTGAACACGCAGCGCGCCGCCCGCGCCGTGCGCTCGATGACGGATCGGCAGGCGGGCGAGGCGATTTCCTCGTCTGACGTGATCAGGCCGGCGAGCGGGGCCGGGTTGCCGCCGAACCGCTTGAAGGCCGCCAGTACGAAGGCGTTGAGCACGAGGCCGCCCTTCATGTCGGCGACGCCGGGCCCGTAGGCCTTGCCGTCCTCGATGCGGAACGGGCGGCGGGCGGCTTCGCCCTTGGGGAATACGGTGTCGCGATGGCCCATCAGGAGCACGGGCTTCTCGTTCGACGGCGTGTCGTCGAGGCGGACGTGGATGGCGTCGCCGTAGGTGTCGTGGCGCTCCTTCTCGACAAGAAGGCCCTCACGCTCGAAGAAACGCACGAAGCAGTCCCCGACCGCATCGACGCCGGCCTTGTCGTAGCTGCCGCTGTCGGTGTTCACGGCCTCCGCCAGAAGCGCCAGCATGGCGGGCTCCTGCTCCGCAAGCCAGCCCGTGATGCGGGCCTCCAACGGGCTCTGCGTCGTGCTTCCTCGGACCTGGGCCATGCCGTCGTTCTCCGCTCTGACGTCGGGGCACAGTAAAGCAACGGCCGCTCCGCTTGCCAACCGGGCCCGGAATATCGCCCGCCGCAACGGCGCTTGCGCCTTCGGTGGCGGGCAGTACCCTGTCGTCCAACCGCATTCGAACGAGCGAGCAGGCGATGGAACTCGGACTGAAGGACAAGACCGCGCTGGTGACCGGCGCCAGCATGGGGATCGGGCGGGGCATCGCGGAGGCCCTGGCGCGGGAGGGCGTCAGGCTCGCCATCGCGGCGCGACGGCAGGCGCTGCTCGAGGAGGTCGCGGCCGGAATCGTGGCGCGCGGCGGCGCGAAGCCCGTCATCATCGTGCAGGACGTGATGGCCGAGGACGCCGCCGACGCCACCGCCAAAGCGGCGCTCGCCGGGCTCGGCCACGTCGACATCCTGATCAACAACGCGGGGGGCAGCCGGCAGTTCGGCAAGGACGCGAGCGACGCCCAGTGGACCGAGGCCATGACGCTCAACTTCACGCGGCCGCGGCAGCTCGCGCACCGGTTGCTCGACCAGATGATCGCGCGCAAGTGGGGGCGGATCATCAACATCACGGGAAAGTCGGAGCCCGAGGGGGTGAATGGCGCCTTCTCGGCCAAGGCCGGCATTCACGCGTGGGCCAAGGGGCTCAGCCGTGAGGTCGGCAAGTCGGGCATCACGGTCAACTGCATTCCGCCCGGCCGGATCATGAGCGAGCAGATCCGGCGGAACTACACGCCCGAATACCGGCAGTGGCAGGCGGAGCACGAGATCCCGGTCGGGCGCTACGGCGAGCCGGAGGACATCGCCAACCTGGTGTGCTTCCTCGCCTCGCCGATCGCCTCCTACATCACGGGAACGGTCATCCCCGTCGATGGTGGTCTCCGACGCTATCAGTTCTGAGGCGCGAGGGATTGATCCGGTAGGGCGCCCGGTCAGTCGGACGAGGCGGCGGCCCCGCCGGCTTCGGCCACCGGGCGGCTTTCGCGCGGCGGCGAAATGTCCGGCACGAGGCTGCGGGCATGGGCGAGAACCGCATCGCGCAGCGCGCTGCGATCACGCTTCGAGCGCCCGCCTTCCGCCAGCAGTCCGGTCAGGAACTCGATCTGGAGATAGCGGACGCGAGGCTCGTGGGCCTCGAACGACACGATACGCCGAAAGACGTCATCGATGGCGGCGCCGACGTGCTCCGCATTGGTGACAGCGCCGCCGCGCGACTGACGTTCGCGCTCCTCGCACAGCCAGCGATAGGAGATGATCAACCGACCGAGGTCGTTCAGACCGTTCATTTTTCCACCAACGAATATGGTACCGACCGACACCCTAGGCTCAGGTGATGCGATCGGTTAAGTGGCGCAATCGGGAAACATAGCTGCACAGGCAAATGAGCAATTGCTACGCCAGACGACAATTATTTCAACAAAGTCGCACATAGTCGACAAATTGGCGAGACGCGACAGCGCGCCGCAGGCCAGCCGGCGCGGGCGCCGGCCAGCGCAGCAATGATCGCGCTCAGTTCGGCTTCTTCGTAAAGCCTGATTCCTTTGCTTTCAGGAGCGCCACGACGACCGAGTTGACGGGCGTCGCAATGCCCACCTTCGCGCCCTCGCGCGGAATGGCGCCATTGATGTTGTCGACCTCGGCCGGCCTGCCGGCCATGTGATCGAGCAGCATCGACGGCCGCGCGTTGGGGATCTTCTGGCCGAAATCGCGCACGTAGCGAACCGGGTCGTCGAAATCGAGCTTGATGCCCTTGGCCATCGCCACGAGGTAGGCCTCGTTGGCGCAGGCGGCGGCGATGCTCCAGGCGTTGGGGTTCGCCTGCACCTCGCCGACGCGGAGCCCCGTCAGGGCGCAGGGTCCCGAGTAGGTGCAGTTGCAGATCAGCTTTTCCCAGACCATCTTGTGGATGTCGTCGAAGGCGAGAACCTTGAAGCTGCCGGCTTCCCACGCCTGCTTCACGGTTTCGAGCCGTGGCGTCAGGCCGCCGTCCATCTCACCGAGCCGCAGGAACTCCATGCCGTTGTGATGCGCGTGCCCGGGCCCCTTCATGGAGGCACCGAAGCCGCCGACGACGCCCATGAGGATGCGCTTCGAGCCGACGATCTCGGCGACCTTGTCGGCGCTGCCGAGGCCGTTCTGGATCGTGAGAATAGGGGCATCGGGCCTCGCCATGGCAAGCGCCGCGCGGGCCGCTCCTGCCACGCCATCGTCCTTCGTCGCGATGATGACCAGATCCGCGTCCTTGACCTCGGACGGGTCCGTGGTGGCGTTCAGGCGCACCGTGCGATCACCCGAGGCGCCCTCGACGCGCAGACCGTTCTCGCGGATCGCCTCGACGTGATCCTTCCAGGTATCGACGGCCCAGACGTCGTGGCCGCCCTTGTCGGCCAGCAATCCCGCGTAGATGGAGCCCATCGCACCAACGCCAATGATGGCGATCTTCATCGACCTCTTCCTTTCGCAACCCGATTGTGAGCCGCGACTGTGCAGATCGAGGGGGCCGGTCGTCAATCACAAGCACAGGGACCGGCACAGGGACCGGGCCGCGATCAGTAGGCGTTGCGGCCCGTCACGAGCGAGAACGGCGTCATGGCCAGGATGTAGAGGTCGAAGGCGAGCGACCAGTTGTCGATGTAGTACAGGTCGTGCTCGACGCGGCGCTGGATCTTCTCGTGGGTATCGGTCTCGCCGCGCCAGCCCTTCACCTGCGCCCAGCCGGTGAGGCCCGGCTTGACGCGGTGGCGGGCGAAGTAGCCATCGACCACGGCCTGGTAGAGATCGCTCTCGGCCTTGGCCTCGGTGGCGTGCGGGCGAGGGCCGACGAGACTCATCTCACCGCGCAGCACGTTGAAGAGCTGCGGCAGTTCGTCGAGGCTCGTCTTGCGGATGAAGCGGCCGACGGGCGTCACGCGCGGGTCGTCGCGCGTCACCAGCTTGCTGGCAGTCGCGTCCGTCTTGTCGATGTACATGGAGCGGAACTTGTAGACCTCGATGAGCTCGTTGTTGAAGCCGTAGCGGCGCTGCTTGAAGAAGATCGGGCCACGGCTGTCGAGGCGGATCGCCAGCGCCACGAGCGCCATCACCGGGGCGGCCGCCAGCAGCAGCAGCGCACCGAGAACGCGATCCTCGAGGTTCTTGACGATGCGGTCCCAGTCCGTCAGCGGGCGATCCATCACGGCGAGCATCGGCACGCCGCCGATGTGCGTGTAGGCGCGGGCGTTGAGGCGAAGCTTCGAAGACAGCGCCGAAATGCGGATGTCGACGGGAATGGAGAACAGGCGGTTCAGGACCTGCAAGAGACGGTCCTCGGCAGAGACGGGGACAGTCACGATCAGGAGATCGACGCTGGCGTTGCGACAGAAGGCCGTCAACTGCGAGAAATCACCGAGTTTCGGGTAGCCGCAGAAGCTGTCGCTCGAGCGCTCGTCGGTGCGGTCATCGAAGACGCCGAGGATCTCGACATGGTGTGCGCCATCTCGCTCGAGGCTGCGGATCAGGGTCTCGGCAGCGGTGCCACCGCCGACGACCACCGTGCGGCGCACGAGGCGGCCGGTCTCGGCCAATCGACGGATCACGTGGGCGACCGGGATGCGCGCGGCAACGAGGGCTGCCGAGGCGAGCATCATCCAGACCAGGCCATGTTTCGGCCCGAAAACGTGTACCGCGAACAGGTAGCCGAGACCGCCCGCCATGGCGAACACGCAGAGCACGGCCTTCACGATCTTCTCAAGCTGGGAGGAGGGGCTGCGGAGTGACCGGATGGTGTAGGCCCAGCTCCCCTGCAGCACGACGAGCACGGCGGGCACGACCAGCGCCTCGCGCGGAATCCAACCGAGAAGAGGCGGCAAGGTCGCGCCCACGATCAGCGCCGCCGCGATGCCGGTGAGGCACAGCAGAACCGCGTCCAACAGAAGCACCGAAAAGATCAGCTTCGGGCGCGAGGCGGCGCCGTTGCGATCGAAGAACCACCCCCAAGGCGAGGGCACACGGAAGCGGGCGGCGTCAGGGCTGCTGCCCGTCGCCAAAGGCGTATCCGGCGAGCGGTTCAGTTCGTTCAACTCGACAGTCGCCACGGCGCCCTCGCTCGATCGAAGATCATTGCGCGGACATTGGCGGCGGCGGCCTCAATCCGGACTTAACGAGCGCGGACATGGCGATGTCTCAAGCCACGCGGACCGGGACATTCCAGCGGCAGCGTGAATACATCGTTGCGGGACGTCCGCTCACGACCGGCGGGCGAAGCGGCGCGCGAGAGACAGGCCGTGGCGCGTCTTTTCCCAATGAAAGGGCCGGTGGAACAGCTCGACCAGGGCGCGATAGCCGGCCCACGAAACGAGAAGCCAATAGACCGGCATCAGGAATGCCCACGGGACGAGCCAAACCCAGCGGCGGCGGGCCACGGCGGCCGCGGCGGACAGAACCGGCGCAGACATGCCGATCACGAAGGCGGCGACGGCGACATGGCGGGCGGCGATCGCCCAGGGGGTGTCGGGCGCTCCGCCCGTTCCGTAAAGGGTGGCGAGCGCGAGCCCGGCCAGGGCCAGCGGATACGCCAGTGCCGACAGCAGCACGCCGCCCATCACCACCTGAACGCCGAGGAAGCGCCAGAGGCCGAGTTCCCGGAGCAGACGTCCCGGCCGTCGCATGTGGACCAGCCACGTCTGCATCCAGCCCTTGATCCAGCGTGTGCGCTGGCCGATCCAGATACGCCGCGATACGGGCGCTTCCTCCCACGTCGTCGAGGCCAGCGTCTCGGTGCGGTAGCCGGACCGGGCCAGGCGAATGCCGAGATCTGCGTCCTCCGTCACGTTGTAGGGGTCCCAGGCACCGACCGCCCGCAGGATGTCGGTGCGGAAATGGTTCGATGTGCCGCCGAGCGGGATCGGCAGGGACAGGCGCTGCAGGGCCGGCAGCAGACCGTCGAAGAGGGACGAGTATTCGAGGGTGAACTGGCGGGTGAGGAAACTGTCGGCCGGGTTGTAGACGTTGAGCCGGGCTTGCACGCAGGCGAGGCCCGGCGATGCGCGACGGAACGCAGCGGCGGCCAACCGCAACTGGCCCGGCTCAGGCCGATCCTCGGCATCGTAGACGACCACCAGATCGCCGGAGGAAAAGGCGAGCGCATAGTTCAAGGCTTTCGGCTTGGTGCGCGGGCCGCCTTCCGGCACGACGATCCAGCGCATGCCGGGCGGAAGACGTGTCGATGCCGCCGCCCGACGCGTCGCCAGATCGCGCGCTTCGAGAACGAGGATGATCTCGAGGCGATCCGAGGGGTAGTCCAGTCGCGACAGGGCGGCGACCAGCGACGGCAGCACGCCGGCCTCGTCGTAAAGAGGAACCAGCACCGTGTAGCGGGGCAGGGCCGCGTCAGCCGCCGGCGTGGACGGGGGCGGCGCAATGCGCGGGCGCGGCGCCACGAGGATCTCGAAGACGGCCAGGACACGCAGGGCAGCCGCCAGAAGGAATGGCAGCAGGAGCAGTGCGCCGAGCGTCGCGAGTGTGGCCAAAGGCTGCAGCACCAAACCCGCAGACAACGCCGAGACGCAGGGAAGTCCGATCCACGGCAGCCAGCGTGGTCCCGGCCCGAAGGCCGACAGATCGGGGCGGCTGCGGTACAGGCCGTGCACCGCCTCCGTGAAGGCGCGGTCGCGCGAGACGGCGTGCTGCAACGGCGGTTCCGGTGGAGCCCGAACGCGCGCCTTCTGCCCCCGCCAACCCGACCTACGTTCCGCCCCGCTCACCCTGCGTTGCTCCAAATATCGTAGAGAGTATCGAACGGCCAAAGCCCGGTGGAACGCGATCAGATCATCCACAGGCCTGCAACATACCCACCGGCAACGGCGACCGACGCGCCGCGGCCGCTTGACAACATGGGCTCCGCATGAGACCCGCGCAGAGCACGGCGTAACGTCGGGACTTCCGTTCGACCGAGCCTATCGCCCGATCGAGAGACGCCGACGCGAAGCATGCGTGCGAGCCGACAATGCGACGCCGGCAGAACGGTCACTCAAATGTTCGTCCAGAGACTATCGGGTTGGCTACGTTTCGCAAGCAGGACCGCGCTCGTCCTGGTTCTGATTGTTGCACCTGGGCTGCCCGCCGCCGACGCGCAGCGCCTCGCCAACAGCGTCGAGCCCGAGCCATCGCGCCGGGTCGCCATCCGGTTCATGACCGACAGTGATTACCCGCCGTTCCACTACTATGACGAGGAAGGGACGCTGACCGGGTTCAATGTCGACATCGCGCGCGCCATCTGTCTCGAGCTTTCGGCTGCCTGCGACATCCAGGTCCGGGCGTGGCGGGATCTGCTGCCGGCCCTGAAGCGTGGCGACACCGACGCCGTCGCCGCATCGCACGCCATCACGCCAGCGCTGCTTCGCGAGTTCGAGGTGACGGACCGCTACTACTACACGCCGGCCCGGTTCGCCGGGCGACGTGACGGCGCTGCCATTGCGGCCACTCCCGAAGCTCTCGAAGGGCGGCGGATCGGCGTCGTGCGCAACAGTGCGCACGAGGCCTATGCGCGCACATTCTTTCCGAACAGCGCCATCGTGACGTTCGATACGGCGGACCTCGCGCGGGACGCGCTGCGCACCGGCACCGACATCGAGGTCGTGTTCGGTGACGGCATCGGGCTCGGCCTGTGGATCAACGGGACGCTGTCGCGGGGCTGCTGCGAATTCAAGGGCGGGCCGTTCCACGAGCCCAAATACTTCGGTGACGGCGTCGGCATCGTGGTGCCGAAGACGGATCCGCAGCTCAAGAGCCTGATCAACCAGGCCCTGGCCAAGATCCGCGCCAGCGGTGTCTACGAGGATCTGCTGCTCCGGTACTTCCCCAACCGCGTGTTCTGACGCCCTGACACGGGACGTCCCGCCGCGACGCGCCGGTCACGGCGGGACGGCGAACAGCGGTGCGGACAATCGCTACCGTTACTTCATGCCGCGCTCCTGGAGCACCTTCCGCGCAATCCGGAAGCACTCGACGCCGGCGGGGAAGCCCGAATAGATCGCGATCTGATGCAGGATCGCCTTGAGCTCCTCCTTGGTGACGCCGTTGTTCAGGGCGCCGTTGAGGTGAAGCTCCCATTCGTGCATGCGGCCGAGGGCGGCCAGCATCGTCAGGTTCATCATGGAGCGGGTCTTCGGCGGGATGCGGTCGTCGCCCCAGATCTTGCCCCAGCAGAACTCGTTCAGCATGTCCTGGAACTCGGCATTGAAGTCGTCGGCGGTCGACAGCGACTTCTCGACATACTCGGCGCCGAGCGTGCTCTTGCGGGCGGCGAGGCCCTTGTCCCAAAGCGCTTTGTCCATGATCGATCTCCTGATTTGAGCGGGCCAGACTGCTGGCGGACCGGCGCCGGGGGCGGCGCGGGGCCCATCAATGGCAGCGAAAGGAACTCCGCTCAAGAGTTGGTCAGCGAGGTTCGGTCCGGCTTGCAGCGATGCGCTCCTGCGCCTCCAACTGCGCCTTCCGCGCGCCGGAAACGCGGCGGACATGATCGGCGAGCGGCGGGGCTGCGACCTGGAGCTGGAGGAAATCGTCGCGGTAGAGCTTCAGGAGCCGGGTCCGCGTGACGGCGCGATAGGACCCCTTGTTGCGGGCGTCGTCGAGCATCGCCGTCACCCCGAAGAAGTCGCCGACGCGGTAGTCGTGCGCCAGATCCTCGGAGAGCGTCTGGCGTACGTGGCCGCTCGCCACGAAATACATCGCCTCGCCCGGAGCACCGTCGGGGATGACCTCCACGAACGGAGAGATGCTCTTGGCGTGGAGGAGCGGCATCAGACGCGCGATCTCGTCGGATTCGAGGTCGGCGAAGAGCGGAATGCGGGACATCAGCGACCACGTCAGAACGAAATCGTGCCGACCGACCTCGGTGGCGAACCCGCTCGCGATGATGGCGACCGGCAGCGCCAGGACGCACAGGCCGCAGACCATCGTCAGGGAAGCCCAGATCTTGCCGAGCGGCGTGATCGGCGCGACGTCGCCATAGCCGACGGTCGTCAGCGTCGTGATCGCCCAATAGGCGGAATCAGGAATGGTGCCGAACTTCTCCGGCTGGATCGACCCCTCGATGAAATACATGCCCGTCGAAAAGAAGAGGAGGGCTGCGATCAGCAGCATGAACGCGCCGGCCAACGATCGCTCCTCGTTGGCGATGACGCGCAGCAGCGTATGGATGGCGGGCGAATAGCGGGTCAGCTTGAGGAAGCGGAACAGACGAAAGGCACGCAAGGCGCGCAGGTCGATGCCGAACATGGCGGCGAGATAGAACGGCAGGATGGCCAGAAGATCGATGATCAGCACCGGCCGCAGCGCGAAGGTCAATCGCGCGCGCCACGACGGCAGGCGCGACAGCATGCGCACCTCGACCGCCGTCCACAGGCGAAGGGCGTACTCGATCGTGAACACGATCACCGAAAATATCTCGAACCAGCGCAGCCAGACGCCCCATTCGGCCTCCACGCTCGGGACCGTCTCGAGGCAGAAGGCCAGCACGTTGAGCGAGATCAGGACGACGAGCGTGAAATCGAAGATCCTGCTCGCCGGGCTTTCTCCGCGCCCCACCTCGATGATCTCGTAGATCCGACGGCGCAGCGTCGGCTCATCGGCATGTTGCATCACCACTCCTATCGCAGGATGCTCACGTGACGTCCTCGATCACGCGAACCCAGGTCCCCAGCCTTTCGGCCTTTGCCGATACCGACACGCAAGTCTTTCCCCCGATACGGTGATGGGCGAAAGCATCTGCTCCATCATCGCCGACAGGCAGGATGCCGCAGTCCGGTTTTCACCCCACCACGAAACATGCATTACTGCCGCGACCCCGACCTGGAGCCCCGATGACCGCGACAGCCACCGTCCATAACCCATACCGCCGCAATGTGGCCCTGCTCGCCATCGCCCAGGGTCTCTTCATGTGCACCCAGTCGATGGGGATTGCCACTACTCCACTTGCGGGGCATTCGCTGCTCGGCGTCGACAAGTCTCTGGCGACGCTGCCCATCTTCCTCAATCATGCCGGCATCATGCTGACGACCATTCCGGCGTCGCTGCTGATGGGAAAGATCGGACGGCGGGCCGGGTTCACGATCGGGGCGTTCCTCGCCATCGTATTCGGGCTTCTGGCGGCTTATGCCATGGTGATCCAGAGCTTCGAATTGCTTTGCGTTTCTGCGCTCCTGCAGGGATCGGCGGCCGCCTTCGCGTGGTACTACCGGTTCGCTGCGGCGGATTCCTCGCCGCAGGACTACAAGGCCAAGGCGATCTCCTACGTCATGGCGGGCGGAATTGCAGCGGGCTTCCTCGGTCCCGAGATCGCGAAGCGGACCGTGGACTGGTTCGAGCCCGTGACGTTCATGGGCGTGTATGTCGCGATCACCATCACGGGCGTGCTCAGCGTGCTGCTGATGCAGTTGCTCCGAATCCCGGAGCTCAGCAAGACCGAGAGCGCGGAGGGTGGGCGGCCGATGTCGGAAATCATCCGGCAGCCGGCCTATATCGGCGCGCTCGTGTCGTCGATGTTCGGTTACGGCGTCATGACGCTCGTCATGTCGGCGACGCCGCTCGCGATGCTCGCCTGCGGATTCAAGTTCGGCGACAGCGCCACCGTGATCCAGGTACACATCATCGCGATGTTCCTGCCGTCGTTCTTTACGGGGCATCTCATCCAGAAGTTCGGCGTACTCACGATCATAGCGACCGGCGCGCTGATCCAGGTCGGCTGCGCCGTGGTCAACATCGCGGGCATCGACTTCGCCAACTTCCTCATCGCGAACATGCTCGTCGGCCTCGGGTGGAACTTCACCTACGTCGGCGGATCGACGCTGCTGACACGGACCTATCGGCCGTCCGAGCGGTCGCGGGTGCAGGCCAGCCACGATTTTGTCGTCTACGCAACGACGGCGACGGCGGCGGCGCTGGCCGGTTTCCTGCAGCAGAAATCCGGCTGGATGGCAATCAATATCGCGGCGCTGCCGCTGATGGGCATTGTGATGGCGACCATGCTCTGGCTCGGGCTGAAGGAACGGCGCGAGGCCAAAGCTCAGGCGGCGGAATGACAGGTGGGCGGATCGTGGCGGGTGAGCGGGCGCAGTCGAAACGCGCTTGAATGAACCGCCGGCTGCTGCATTCATAGCGACGGGTCCGTTTGATCCAGGTCAGAATCGTCGAGGCTGCCGCACGCGATAGTGGCCATGATACGTCCAGCGCGCCAGCCAAGGAGCCGCAAGCCATGTACAAGAACATCCTCGTCGCAACCGACGGCTCGGAACTCGCCCACAAGGCGATCGCGCAGGGCTTTGCTCTGGCCAAGGCCGTCGGCGCCAAGGTCACGGCCGTGACGGTCACGGAGCCATGGACCGCGGTCGTGCCCGGCGAGATGGGCATGGCCTTCCCGGTCGGCGAATATGAAAAGGGCGCCTCGGAGAACGCCGCCAACATCCTCGCCGCGGTGAAAGCGGAGGCCGCCAAGGCAGGCGTCGCCTGCGAGACCGTGCACATGGCCGACCAGTACCCGGCCGACGGCATCATCGCCACGGCCAAGGAAAAAGGCTGCGACCTGATCGTCATGGCGAGCCATGGCCGGCGCGGGCTGTCTCGACTTCTGATCGGCAGCCAGGCCAACCAGGTGGTCGTACACTCGTCGATCCCGGTGCTCGTCGTCCGCTGACGCCCGTCGCCCCGCTATTCAGCGCCGCCGTGCCGTTCTAGCCTGCTGCCTCAAGCGGAGCGGAATACTCCGCAGCAGACAGCAGGGAGCGAGGCATGCGCGGGCTCGAAGGACGGACGGCCATCGTCACAGGCGGCGCGGGTGGCATCGGGGCCGCGATCTGCCGGCGCCTCGCGGAAGAGGGCGCCAAGGTCGGTGTGCTCGACCTCAGGCGCGAGGCGGCCGAAGCCGTGGCGCGAGAGATCGGCCATGGCGCATCGGCCCATGACTGCGACATCACCGATCTCGCTGCCGTCGCGGCGGCCGTCGCGACCTTCGAAGCGGCGCAGGGGCCGACCGACATCCTCGTCAACAACGCGGGATGGGACAAGTTCGCCTACTTCCTCGATACCACGCCCGAGGACTGGGACCGGATCATCGCCATCAATCTGCGCGGCCCGATCCACCTGCACCACACCGTTCTCAAAGGCATGCAGGCGCGGCGCAAAGGGCGTGTCGTCAACATCGCATCGGACGCGGGGCGCGTCGGGTCGTCGATGGAGGCCGTCTACTCGGCGTGCAAGGGCGGCATCATCGCGTTCACGAAGACGATCGCGCGGGAGATGGCGCGCTCGAACGTGACCGTGAACTGCGTCTGCCCCGGGCCGACCGATACGCCGCTGCTGGCGCAATTCCTCGGTGGCGGCGAGCAGGGCGAGAAGGCCTACGAGGGCTTGAAACGCTCAGTACCGCTGAAACGACTCGGGCAGCCGGATGACCTTGCGGGGATGGTCGCATTCCTCGCCTCCGACGACGCCGCCTACATCACGGGGCAGGTGATCTCGGTGTCGGGTGGCCTCACCATGAGCGGCTGAGCAGCACCACAGTCAGGCGTCGCGTGGGGCGAAGACGATGATCGCCGCGCCTGCGGGGCAGACGGCCGCGCCCAGCAGGTCGAAGCGGTCGGGGGAACGGCCTTCGACTGCCCACAGCCAGGCGAGGGAGGCTGCGATGTAGACGCCGCCATAGGCGGCGTAGGCGCGGCCGGCGAACGGCAATTCGACGAGTGTCAGGCTCCAGGCGAAGATCACCAGCGCTGCGATGCCGGGCACGAGCCAGAGAGGGGATGCACCGAGGCGCGCCACGGCCCAGAAGGCGAAGCAGCCGGCGATCTCGGCCACCGCCGCGCCGATGAAATAGACAAGAGACATTCCATTCTCTCCGGGCGGTGAGTGAGCCGCTGGCCATCTCGCCGTCAGCATGGCACGCTTCGGCGCCGCTCGCGAAGCCGGAGACCGCCCCCATGACCGCCACCAATCTGGCGCGGCTCGATGCCGCCGAAAGTGTGATCAAGACGCTCGTCTCCAACGGCGTCGACACCCTCTATTGCCTGCCCGGCGTGCAGAACGACGATTTCTTCGATGCGCTCGTGCGGACGGGGCAAGCGCTCACACCGATCCATACGCGGCACGAGCAGGCGACGGCCTACATGGCGCTCGGCGCGGCGATGGCGACGGGAAAGCCGCAGGCCTACTGCGTCGTGCCGGGCCCGGGATTCCTTAACACGACGACGGCGCTCGCGACGGCGCAGTCGCTCTGCCAGCCGGTGCTCGCGATCTCGGGACAGATCTTCGAGGACAAGATCGGCAAGGGGCTCGGCTATCTGCACGAGATCCCGAACCAGTTCGGCATCATGAGCACGCTGACGAAGTGGGCGGCGCACATCGACGGACCGCACGATGCTGGCGCCAAGACACGGGAGGCGTTCCGGCAGATGCTTTCCGGCCTGCCAGGGCCCGTGGGGCTCGAGTGCGGCTGGGACGTGTGGAAGCGGGCGGCCGACGTGGCGCTCGATACGGAACCAGTCGCGCGGGAGACGCCCGCGATCGACGAGGATGCGGCAGAAGCCGCGGCGCGGCTCCTCGCCAAGGCCAAGCGACCGATGATCTGGGTCGGCGGCGGCGCGCTCGACGCCGGGCCGGAGATCACGCGGCTCGCGGAGATGCTGCAGGCGCCGGTCGTCTCGTTCCGGACCGGCGCCGGCGTGATCGATACGCGGCACGCGCTCGCCCAGCGGGTCACCGGGGCCTTCAAGCTGTGGCCGGACGTCGACGTGCTGATCGGGATCGGCACGCGGCTGCACAGCCAGCTCGAATGGGGCACGGACGACCAGATGAAGGTCATCCACCTCGACATCGATCCGACGCGGCCGGGGCGGATCCGGACGCCCGACGTCAAGCTGATCGCCGACGCCCGGGAGGGCACGGCCGCGATCCTGGCGCGCATCGGACGGCATCTCGACACGCGCGACAGCCGGGCGGACGAGATGGCCGCAATCCGCGCCGAGGTGGAGCGGGATCTCGTCGATCTGGCGCCGCAGAAGGCCTGGGTGGAGGCGATCCGGGCGGGCGTGCCCGACGACGGGATCGTCGTCGAGGAACTGACGCAGGTCAGCTACGTCAGCCGGGTGATGTATCCGGTGCACGCGCCCAGAACCTACATCGCATCGGGCTACCAGGGCACGCTCGGCTGGGGCTATTCGACGGCGCTCGGCGTGCAATCGGCGCGTCCCGACCGGCCGGTCGTCTCGATCTCGGGCGACGGTGGGTTCATGTTCGGGATGCAGGAGATCGCGACGGCGACGCGGCATGGCATTCCGCTCGTCGCGGTGGTGTTCAACGACGGCGCCTACGGCAACGTCAGGCGCATGCAGCAGCTCAACTACGACGGCCGGGTGGTGGCGAGCGATCTCAAGAATCCGGACTTCGTGAAGCTCGGGGAGAGCTTCGGCATCCGGGCGACGCGAGCGACCTCGCCCGGCGCGCTCACGACGCAGATGAGCGAGGCCATCCGGGCGCGCGAGCCGACGCTGATCGAGGTGCCGGTCGGGCCGTTCCCGGACCCGTGGCGGCTCTTCATGCGCAAGAAGATCCGTGGATGAGAGCAGCGGACCGGCGGCGCGACGTCAATCGACGATGAACAGACGCGCGCCGTCTGCGCCCGTCGACGAGCGATGCGGCTCGGCGCCGTCCGCGACCTGATAGCTCTGGCCGGGAAGCAACGTGAAGCGGCGACCGTCGGCAAGCTCGGTGTCGAGCCGGCCTTCGAGAACGAGCAGGATATGGCCCTTTTCGCACCAGTGGTCGGCGAGATAGCCGGGGGTGTACTCGACCATGCGGACGCGAATGGCGCCGAAGTTCCGGGTGCGCCAGTAGGCCATGCCGGTGTCGCCCTTGTGCTCGGTGCGCGGGACGGCGGACCAGTCGGTGGTGCCGAAGGGAATGTCAGTCATCCGCACGGGGGCTCTCCTTGTTCTGCTCGGGCGGCGCTTCGCCATCCTCGTCGACATCGGTGCCGGCACCGGGGATCGCATAGGAGCCGCCGAGCCACCGCGCCAGATCGATGTCGGCGCAGCGCTTCGAGCAGAAAGGCCGATAGGCCTCAATGGTCGACTTCCGGCAGATGGGGCAACGGGGCAGCCGGATAGGGCCACTGCCCGGTTCGCTGTCGCCTCCGTCGCTCATCGGCGGTCTCCTTGCAGATCGAAGGCGGGGCAGAACCATGGCGGGCCTTATTCCGGCTCCGCCTCGCCGGCCTTCAGCCAGTTGAAATGGATCGGGAAGCCTTCGCCGAGCAGCATGGCGACAACTTCCGTCAACGGCAAGCCGACCACGTTGGTGTAGGAGCCCGACAATTTCTGCACAAAACAGCCGGCGAGGCCCTGGATCGCGTAGCCGCCGGCCTTGCCGCGCCATTCGCGGGAGGCGAGGTAGCTCTCCATGTCTTCCTTCGAGAGGCGCTTGAAGCGGACGCGGGTCTCCACGACCTTCAGGCGGACGCGGTCGTCCGGCGTGATGAGGCAGAGGCCCGTCAGAACGCGATGCGAGCGGCCGGACAGCCGCAGCAGCATGGCCATCGCCTCGTCGACGTTCTTCGGCTTTCCGAAAATGCTGCGGCCGTGGGACACGACCGTGTCGGCGGCGAGGACGTAGGCCTCGGCGAAATCGGGATCGTTGGCGATCAGATCGCGGGCGGCCTCGGCCTTGGCGCGGGCGAGACGCGTGACGCAGCTCCTCGGCATCTCGGCGCGCTTCGGCGTCTCGTCGATGGTGGCCGGGCGCAAGGCATCGGGCTCGACGCCGACCTGGGAGAGCAGCATCAGGCGGCGCGGACTGGCGCTCGCGAGCACGAGGCGCGGGCGCAATTCGGCGCGGCGCCCCACCGGCCGGGTGCGGGCTCGCGTCTGGCGCAACGACTCGCGGCGCTGCGGAAGCGACAGTCCGAGCAGGGAAAAGGCCGACGATTTGGTGGCGCTCATGGAGAGGCGTCTCACAGTTGGTACCGGGCACCGTCGGGCCAGGGCAGGCCGTCGACAGCGTTAACGATGCTTCGCTGGCGACCATGCCAAGGCGCGGAGGGCCGGATCAAGGCCTTTGTCGTCAGGAGGGGCCGTCCCCCCCAGCTTCCCTGCTCGCGGGAGGGCCGCAGCTTCGCTATGGTGCGGCCACATCAGCCCACGCCCGGAGACCTACCCATGGCAAAAACGCCGCGCATGCCCGAAATCGCCGAAGCCGACCAGACGCCAGAGCAACGCAAAGCCGTCGCCGACATCGTTTCCGGCCCGCGGGGGCATCTCGTCGGGCCGTTCATTCCGCTGCTCCGCAGCCCCGACTTCATGGGGCGGCTGCAGCGCACGGGCGAATATCTGAGGTTCAACAGCGCCTTCGAGACGCGGCTTTCCGAACTCGCGATCCTGATCACGGCGCGGGCGTGGTCGCAGAACTTCGAGTGGCACCATCACCGGCCGATCGCCGAAAAGGCGGGTCTCCGGGGCGACATCATCGAGGCGATCGCAGACGGACGGCGGCCGATGTCGATGGGTATGGACGAGGCCGCGATCTACGACTTCCTCGACGAACTCGGGCGGACGAAGACCGTCTCCGAGGCGACCTACAAGCGGACCGTCGCCCTGTTCGGCGAGCGGGGCGTGATCGATCTCATCGGCATCCACGGCTACTACAGCCTGCTCGCCATGGTATTGAACGTCACACAGGCGCCGCTGCCGGACGGGGCCAAGCCCGGCCTCGCGCCGCTACCCTGACGCCACAAGACCGGCCCCGGCGGCGAAAGCCGTCGCCCGGGGCCGCGGGGGCCGAGACCCCAGGAGACCGTTCGCCATGACTCCCACGATCGCCGTCGTCGGCCGACCCAACGTCGGCAAGTCGACGCTCTTCAACCGTCTGACGGGCAAGAGGACGGCCCTCGTCTCCGACCTGCCCGGATTGACGCGCGACCGCCGCGAGTCCGAGGCGATCGTCGGTGGCCATGCCATGCGGCTCGTCGATACGGCGGGGCTCGAGGAAGCGCATCCCGACAGCATCCCGGCCCGCATGCGCGCGCAGAGCGAAGCGGCCATCGCCAAGGCGGACCTCGTGCTGTTCGTGATCGACGCCCGCGCCGGCGTGACGCCGGCCGACAAGGCGTTCGCCGGCGTCGCCCGGCGCTCGGGCGCGCGCGTCATCCTGGTCGCCAACAAGTGCGAGGGGCGCGCGGGAACAGGCGGGTTCTACGAGGCCTACGAGCTTGGTCTCGGCGAGCCCGTGGCGATCTCGGCCGAGCACGGCGAGGGCCTCTCCGATCTCGAGCACGAGATCCTGGCGGCGCTCGACATGAAGCCGAAGCCGGTCAGCCAGCGCCGGAAACGGCGTGGGCGCGCCGCCGAGGCGTTCGAGGATCAAGCCAATACACGGGACGAGACCGGCGAGGGGCTGGAGCCTGGCGACGACGGCGAAGCCGCCGACACGACACGCCCGATCCGCATCGCCATCGTCGGGCGGCCGAATGCGGGCAAGTCCACCCTCGTCAACACCGTGCTCGGCGAGGAACGGATGATCACCGGGCCGGAACCCGGGCTGACGCGCGACAGCATCGCCACCGACCTGATGTGGAAGGGCCGCGCCGTCCGGCTGTTCGACACGGCGGGGCTTCGACGCAAGGCGCGCATCGAGGAGCACGCCGAAAAACTGTCGGCCAGCGATGCGCTCCGCGCCATCAAGTTCGCCGAGGTCGTGGTGCTGCTCATCGATGCGACGCACCCCTTCGAGCAGCAGGACCTGATCATCGGCAACCGCATCGTCGAGGAAGGCCGGGCGCTGGTGATCGGCATCAACAAGTGGGACGCGATCGAGGACAAGCAGAAGGCGCTCAAGGACCTGCGCGAGACGGCGACCGAGAAGTTCGCCGATGCGTCGGGCGTGGCGCTGGTGCCGGTTTCGGCGCTGTCAGGCCGCGGCGTCGACAAGCTGATGGACGCGGTCGTCGCCGCCTACGAGGTGTGGAACCGGCGCGTGCCCACAGCGGCGCTCAACAGATGGCTCCAGGAAGCGCTCGACCGGCATACACCGCCGGCATCGAGCGGGCGGCGTATCCGGCTCCGCTATGCGACGCAGCCCTCGACGCGGCCGCCGACATTCGTCGCCTTCTGCTCGAAGCCGGGCGATCTGCCGCCGTCCTACATCCGCTACCTCGTGAACAGCCTGCGCGAGGCGTTCGACCTGCCGGGGACGCCGATCCGGTTCGGGCTCAGAAAGGGCGCCAACCCCTACGCCAAGGATTGACATCGTCCGTCGTGGCCGCACGGGCACACGTGACAGCTCATTCTGCTCACAACGCAGATTGGCCCTCAGGAACACGCGCGCAAATCAGTATTCTGTCACTCTACTTGTTCTAGAGAGGGGCTGATCTCGATGAGCATGCGGGGACCTGCCGTATTTATACTTCTGGCCAGTTTGGCCGCTTCGCCGGCTACTGCGCAAACTCAGACGACCTATCCGGAAAAAGTCGAAGAAAGCTGCAAGGAAGACTACTTCCGGTACTGCGCACCCTACGCGCTCGGCACCGACGAACTTCGGCGCTGCATGGAAGCCAACGGCAAAGCGCTCGCCAAGAAATGCCAGCAGGCGCTGCTCGATGCCGGCCTCGTCAACATGAGCCGGATCCGGCGCGGCGGCTGAAGCGATCTACCTGGTCGGGGGGACGGGGCGCCCGGTGGCTGGAACCGACGCGGTCGGGCGTTTCCTCATGATTCTGGCGAGTGCGCGCTTTGCGGATGCCAGACCCGGGTCCAGCCCGAGGGCCTTCTGGAGGTCGCTCCGCGCCGTGTCGAGGTCGCCCTTCTGCTCGTAGGCGAGACCGCGATTGAGCCACGCCAGGGCGAACGCCGGGGCGGCATCGATCACGGCCGTGAAATCGTCGATGGCCGGGATGGGCCTGCCGAGACTCACGTAGACGTTGCCGCGATTGTAGCGGGCTTCCAACAAGGACTGATCCGCATCGAGCGCGGCATCCAGATCGGCGAGCGCCGAGTTCAGATCACGCATGGCGGCGTGGGCGATGGCGCGATTCATGAGGGCGGTCGCCAACACGTCCGGCGCCGGGTCGCTGGCGATGATCTCCGTGCAGCCATCGAGCCGAATCCTGGCGTTCGTCGCCTCGTTGCAGTCCGTCACCGGGTCGGCCGATGCGGGCTTCGTCGCGAGGCTCGCTGCCAGCGCGAGAACCACGAGCATGCTCCGCGCCGACCACTGACGCGGCTTTCGTCCGGTTGCTTCGCGGGGCCATACCGACACGCCTCGATCTCCATGCCTAGGCGAGGTCTGGAGCGCCGCGACCGACATGCGGTGCGACTCACCCAGCAGCCTACAGAACCATGGCGGCGCCTGTGTTGCACTCCATCAAAGCAAAAATTTCGGCCTTGTATCAATAAGGTATGCATGCTTGTCGGCGAGGCTCGACGCAGCTAGAGATGAACCGTGCTGCAGGCTCCCTCAGCCAGGCCGAGGTCTCGCCATGAACCGCGTTCTTCGCATCACCCTGCCCGTCGCCGGATTGGTCCTCGCCGGAGGACTGACGTGGATCGCGACGTCCGGCAGCCTCAACGGCTGGCTCCCGAGGCCGAGCCAAGAACCAGAGCGCATGGCTGCCACGCCGCCCGCGTCCGAGGCAGCGCCGCGTCGCGCCGGCGGTGACACGACGGCACCCGGGGCTCCATCGCAGGCGACGCCGGGTGCGCGAGACGCCATGAAGATCGAGGTGGCGCGCGTCGATGCCGAAGGGGCATCCGTGTTCGCCGGGCGCGCACCGGCCGGCAGCGTGGTCGTGCTCAGTGCCAACGGCAAGGACATCGCGACGGCGACGGCCTCGGAGGCCGGGCAATGGTCGGCGGTCGTTACGCAGCCATTCGCCCCGGGACCGGTGGACCTCGGCATCCGCGCCGCGGGTGGCGTCGCCGGCACTGAGGTCAGAGGGTCGATCCAGCGGGTGGAGGTGCCGAAAGGTACCGGCCTTCCGCAACTCGCCACAGCGGCTCCGCGGCCGGCGGCTGGCACGCCTGCACCGAAGCCCAAGAGCGAACTCGAGACGTTCGCGGACCTGGTCGCTGCGGCACGCGCGGAACGCGAGCGAGCGGAGGCGGCGAAGCGCTCGTTGCCCGGCGTCGCGTCCACGCAGGTCCCCGGGCCACCCGTCGGCACCCCGGAACTGCAGGCCGTCGGTCCCGGACGCGTGCCGCCCGCCGGAGGCGCCGGCAATGCCCCGGCGCCATCCCGCACGGTCATGGAAGCGTCCACATCGGCCCCTGCGACCCGCGCGCTCGACAAGGCCGTGCCGGTACCGGTCACGTTCATTACCGGCGAAAGCGAAATGACGCCGGACGGTCGGCGCGCGGCCGATCTCCTCGTCGAGTATCTGAAAATCACCGATCCGCCGTCGATCCGACTGTCGGGGCATGCCGACGAACGCGGCTCGGACGAGTACAATCTCGAGCTGTCGCGCAAGCGCCTCGAGGCGATCGAAGAGCATCTGCGACGGAACGGTTTCCGGGGACGGATGTCGCTCATCGCGCTCGGGAAGGCGGAGCCGTTCAAGGGGATCGATCGCAGCCGGATCAGCCGGGTCGAGGCCTGGCAGGCGGATCGCCGGGTCGAGTTGATCCTCAGCGAGTGAGGCTGGCAGGCACGGCGCTTCCGGCGATGCCAAGCTCGCGCATCGAACAATCAAAACGGCCGCCGAACGGGGTTCGGCGGCCGTTGTCGTTTCAAGGCCGTGGGTCGTCCCGGCCTGCGCCGGTCAGTAGGCGGAGGCGACGGCGTCAACGCCGTCCTTGGCGTAGATGTCGCGGCGGAACTGAACCACGCCGTCCTCGGTCGCCCAGGCCGTAATGTAGGCGAAGTAGAGCGGCACCGGTTTCTTCAGGCGCACGTCGAGACGCTCGCCGGTCTTCTTCATGCCGAGCACCTTCTCCTCGGTCCAACCCTGCTCGGAGACGAGCCAGGCGGCGAGGCGCTCGATACCGGAGATGCGCACGCAGCCGGAACTCGCGGCGCGGAAGTTACGGCCGAAGAGCGTCTGCGAGGGCGTGTCGTGCATGTAGACGGAGTGGCTGTTGTGGAAGTTGATCTTGACGAACCCCAGCGGATTCTCCGGACCGGGCTGCTGGCGGTAGGTGAGGCCCGCCACGCTCTGGCTGGACCAGTTGATCTTCGAGGTATTCAGCTTCTTGCCGTCGGCGCCATAGGCATCGATGCCGTACTTGGCCAGCGCGTCCTGGCCGCGCTTCTGCATGTCGCGCGCCTTGGGGACGAGGTCCTTGGTAATGACCGTCGGCGGCAGGTGCCAGACCGGATTGAAGTTCAACTCGTGGATCGCCGAGCGGAGGATCGGCGTCTGGCGATCGAGCTTGCCGACGACGCCGGCGTGCCGCGAAACGACGCGATCGTCCTCGACAGCCTCGATCTGGGCCGCCGGAATGTTGACGACAACGTACTTCTTGCCAGCGGTCCGGGCGAGCTCCTGGATGCGCGCGAGGTTCGTCTTGAGCTGCTGCAGACGCACGGCGGCCGGGATGTTGATGGCCGCGATCGTCCGCTTGTCGACGATGCCGGTCGGTGTCAGGCCGTTGGAGGCCTGGAAGCGCTTGACGGCGCGCTCGAGGGTCTGGTCGAAGCCGTAGCCGAAAACGCTGTCCTCGTCGCCGCGAAGATCCCCGGAGGCTGCCAGTCGCTGGCGCAGGATCTCGACCGCGCGCCCACTGGAGCCGGCCTGCAGGGTGCCGTCAGGCACGACGGGCCAGCCGCCCTTCTCGACGATGCCGGAATAGCGCTGGATGGCCGTCTTCATGGCGGCGACGTTGGCGGCAGACAACGTCGGGAAGCCCTTGGGGGGATTGGCCTCCCACTGCTTCGCGAACGAGTGGTCGTACGGCTGGTCCGGCGTCGGGGAACCGCTGTGAGGATCGAAGCGAACCCAGTTCACCTGGCCGTCCTGGGCCGCAGCCGGAGCGCCGGCAAATGCCAGCATTCCCGCAACTCCCAATGTCATTACGCCCACAATGGCGAAGCGCGTCATCATCGCGTGGTCCTTGCAGCTTCCAGAGTGCCCTCGCCGCGTGAGCGGGGAGCGTGGCCAACGAACGGCTCACGATCCTAGGCAAATCGGGTTAACGATCCCGTAACCATGTCGGACGGTCGGCCTCAGCCGGGCGCCGGGCAAAGCCGAGAGCCGGTCACTCATGCGCCAATTGCCGACGAGGCTCAAATACCGATCGCTCGCGGCGTGCTCGTAGCTTGGGATTGATGCGCGAGGGACACATCCAGCCGGTGCGGATCTGCTCAATGCCCGCAAAACGAAGAATGGGGGCGCGAGGCCCCCATTTCCGTTGGAAAGTGCCGCCGGGTGCGCCGAACAGGCGGCGCAGCCCGCGCTCACAGACGATAGCGAATCTGATCCGACCAGAACCGCTCGAGACGGACGAGCGTCTTGTTCATGTCCTGGACGCTCGAGCGGCCGACCTCGCCGACGGCCTCGATCGAGCCGAGCTGGCGCTCGTAGAGGGCATTGACGACGTCACAGGCGTCCTTGCCCTTCGCCGTCAGGCTGACCCGCACGGAGCGGCGATCGACCTCAGAGCGCTTGTAGTGAAGATAGCCCATGTCGACGAGCTTCTTCAGGTTGTAGGAGACGTTCGAGCCGAGATAATAGCCGCGCGTCTTCAATTCGCCCGCCGTCAGCTCGCTTTCGCCGATGTTGTAGAGCAGCAGCGCCTGCACGCTATTGAGCTCGGCACCGCCGACGCGATCGAATTCGTCCTTGATCACATCCAGCAGCAGACGGTGCAGACGCTCGATGAGCCGCAGGGCCTGCAGATAATCGGTGCGATAGGTATCGTCCTTCGCGTTTGCGCGCGGGCGCGCAATTTCCAACGCAACACTCATGGTACCTGCCTTCGGTTCGACTTGACGCTCTTTCCCGGACTGGTTGTTCTCTCCCGGGTGTTGCCACAAACCTAGATCAGGAAATTAAAGCTTACCCTAAAGGACATACTGAACGATCAGTGAAAGTAGCGGTCGTTTCGGAGCAGCGCCCGAAGCCTTCCCGCAAGGCACGCACGAAAGGCATTTCGAGGCCCGTCAGCGGGGCTCGGCCCTACTGACGATCAGGGCACGCTATCCCCGTGCCGACTGCATCGCCGTGCGGTCCGGCAGGTCGAGTTCACCTTCGGCGAGAGAGGCAAAGAAGGCGGCCACCTCGGCATCCGTCACGTCCTCGATCCGCGCGTGCCGCCAGCGCGGCGCCCGGTCCTTGTCGATCAACATGGCGCGCACGCCTTCGCGGAAATCGTCAGACGCCACGAGGCGCGCGCCGATGCGGTAGTCCTGGGCGAGCGTGGCGCGAATGTCGAGCGAGGCAGCTTCGCGGATGGCGCGGTGCGTCAGACACAGCGCCAGCGGCGAACGGCGGCGCAGGGCGTCGAGAACGGACGTGGCCCACTCGCGGTCGGCGTGGGAAGCGGCTTCGAGGCGGGCGGCGATTGCGGCGACGGACGGCGCATCGAAGTAGCGCGCGATACGGCCGGCATCCGACAGGAGCGGCGTGGCGGACGGCTCGATCTGCAGTCCATCGAGGAGCGGATCGACCGGGTCGGCGTCAGCGAGCGACCGCACGATGCCGTCGAACGCGGCCACCGGAACGACGTGCGTCACGAGACCGAGCGCGAGGGCATCGCCCGCCGTGACCGTCGCTCCGGTGAGGCCGAGGTAGACGCCGATGGAGCCGGGCATGCGCGCGAAGGCGTGAGACATCCCCGCATCCGGAAAGAAGCCGATCGCGGTTTCCGGCATGCTGAAGGCGTAGCGATCGCCGGCAACGCGATGCGTGCCATAGAGCGTGATGCCGACGCCGCTCCCCATCACCGTGCCGTCGATCAGGGATACCGTCGGCTTGGAGAAGCATTCCTGCAGCCAGAAAAGGCGGATCTCGTCGGCCATCGCGGCGCGCGCGGCGGCGAGATCGCCGGTGGCAAGGCCGATCAGCTCGCGCACGTCACCGCCGACGGAGAAGACGCCGGGAACCGACGACCGCAGCACGGCGCAGTAGACCATCGGGTCGCGGGCGAGGCCCGGATACCATGCGGCGAAGCGCATCTGCATGGCGTGATCCAGGGCATTGCGGCGCGAGGGCCGCGCGATGGTCGCAACGGCTGCCGCTCCGACGCGTTCGAGTTGAAGGCCTTCAACGGTGTGCGCTTCGCTCATCGCGTGCCTCCCTGGCGTTGCGACCGACTTGGCACTGCCGTGGCCGAATGGCAAGGCGGCCAACAGGTCGCTTGGGACGGACTCAATGTCGCCGCATCGCCGCCATATTGTCACGGATACAAGGCGAGCTATCGCGTCGCGTGCGTTTCAAGCATTATGCACCTGATTCGTCGCAAGCCTGATACTCCGTGAACACATCGGGGAGACACGGGCGCGACCGTCGAGAAGGCTGGAAGCTCCATGGTTCGACATTCGACCGGTCGCCTCGCCGCCATGAGTGCGGTGCTCGCCCTGCTGCCGGCCGTCGCGGGTGCGCAGACGCCTCAGCCCGTGGTTCGTTCTGCGCCCGCGGCACAGCCGGCAACGCCGCCGCCGCCGCCGCTCAAGACGCAGCAATTCCCGGTCACGCTGCAGGACAGCAAGAGCCAGCAGCAGCCTGAGGTGCCGGCGTGGAGCGCAGAAGAGGTGGCGGCGGCCAAAGCCGCCTGTGCGCCCGTGCTGGCCAAGTACGGAGTGGTCGCGACCGAAGCCGAGGAGATCAAGGACGGGGAATGCGGGACGGCCTATCCGCTCTCGGTCACGCGGGTCGCCAACGTCGAGTTCTCGCATCCCGCCGTCGTCAACTGCAAAGTGCTCGAGACGATCGGCGAGTGGCTGCGCACCGACGTGCAGGCGTCGGCCAAGCGGCATCTCGGCGCGCGCGTCGTCAAGATCGGTGTGATGAGTTCGTACTCATGCCGGAAAGCCTACGGGCGCAAGAAATCCCGGCTCAGCGAGCATGGTCTCGCCAACGCTCTCGACGTCGGACACTTCGAAATCGACAAGGGACCGGCCGTTGCGCTGCTCGCCGACTGGGGGCTGACCGAGCGCGACATCAAGGCCCGCATCGCCGCCGCCGAAGCCGCCGCCCGCAAGCTCGCGGAGGCAAAGGCCAAGGCTGACGCCGAAGCTCGTGCCCGGGCACAGAACCAGCCGAAGACACCGCCCGCTCCGAACGGCGTCGCCACGATGACGCCAGCCGATCGCGGCCTCGCCGGTCAAGCCGCCATGGACGGACTGTCGGCCCTCCGCGGCATGATCGACAGTGACACGGAACGCGGCGCATCGGGTCTTGCGCTGCAACCGCCCTCGCGCCTTGGTGGACCGAAAGCGAAGCAGCCCGAGACACCGGCCGTGGTCGCAACGCCACCCATGGTCACGACGACGACGGGAGGGCGGCAATACACGGCCCGGCAGCTCTTCCTGCGCGAGATCTACGACGCAGCGTGCAAGCGGTTCGGAACGACTCTCGGTCCGGAGGCGAACGAGGCGCACCGGAACCATTTCCATCTCGACATGGCGGATCGCGGAAACCGGGGCAATTATTGCCGCTGAGTTGCCTCAGCCGGCGCATGACGAAAGACGATCGCCGAAACGAGAACGGCGCCGGGACATGTCCCAGGCGCCGCTTCCATTTTCAGCCTCGATGACCGGCTCAGCCGCCCAGCGCCCGACGCAGCATGACGCCGATCAGATGAGCGCGATAGTCCGCCTCGGCATGGATATCCGACATCAGGCCGGCGGCGGGAACGGTCAACTTCTCGACTGCCTTAGCCGAGAAATCCGAGGTGAGGGCCGCCTCGGCCGCCTTGAGGCGGAACACGCCGGACTCGCCCGCGCCGGTCACCGCGACGCGCGGCCCGGCACTCGTGTTCGCAACGGCCACGCCGACCAGGGCATAGCGCGAGGCCGGATTGGCGAACTTGGCGTAGGTGAAGCTCTTCGGCACCGGGATGTCGATCCGGGTCAGGATCTCGTCGTCCTCGAGGGCCGTCGTGAAGAGGCCCTGGAAGAAGTCCTCGGCGGCGAGCTTGCGCTTCGTCGTCTGGACGGTCGCGCCGAGCGCCAGGACGGCGGCCGGGTAGTCGGCGGCCGGGTCGTTGTTGGCGACGGAGCCGCCGATGGTGCCGCGATGGCGGACGTGCGGGTCGCCGATGCCGGAGGCCAGCGCGGCGAGACCGGGGATCGCCTTCTTGACGACGTCCGAGCCCGCGACGGTGGCGTGGGTCACCATGGCGCCGATGCGAAGCACGCCGCCATCGACGGCGAGCTCCTGCAGGCCATCGACGCGTGCGAGGTCGACGAGATGGCCGGGCTCGGCGAGGCGGAGCTTCAGGGCGGGGATCAACGTGTGGCCGCCCGCAAGAAGCTTGGCGCCCGGGTGGGCCGCAAGGGCGCTCGTCGCCTCGTTCAGCGACGACGGCCGGTGATAGTCGAATGCGTACATGACTGTTCCTCCCTCACTCGGCCGCCTGACGGGGCATCTTCTGGATGGCGCGCCAGACGGCCTGGGGCGTCGCCGGCATGGCGATGTCCTCGTGGCCGAGCGCGTTGGTGATGGCGTTCATCATGGCCGCCGGGGCCGCGATGGCGCCGGCCTCTCCGCAGCCCTTCACGCCCAGCGGGTTGGACGGGCAGGGCGTGTTCGTCATGGCGACATTGAAGGACGGCACGTCGGCGGCGCGCGGCATGCAGTAGTCCATGAAGCTCGCGGTGACGAGCTGGCCGTTGGCGTCGTAGCGCGCGCCCTCGAGCATGGCCTGACCGACGCCCTGCGCAATGCCGCCGTGCACCTGGCCCTCGACGATCATCGGGTTGATGAGGATGCCGAAGTCGTCGACCGCCGTCCAGCGATCGACGCGGGTGACGCCGGTCGCCCTGTCGATCTCGATCTCGGCGATGTGCACACCCGACGGGAAGGTGAAGTTCTTCGGGTCGTAGAACGAGCCTTCCTTGAGGCCGGGCTCGATCTTCTCGCTGTCGAACTTGTGGGCGACGTAGGCCTGGAGCGCGACCTCGCCGAAGGTCATCTTCTTGTTGGTGCCGCGGGCCGAGAATTCGCCGTTGGCGAAGTCGACCTGATCGTCCTCGACCTCCATGCAGGCAGCCGCCACGCGCTTGCCCTTGGCGACGATCTTCTCCGCCGCCTTGACGATGGCCGAGGCGCCGACCGCACCCGAGCGCGAGCCGTAGGTGCCCATGCCCATCTGCACCTTGTCGGTGTCGCCGTGGACGATCGAGACCTGATCGATGGGGACGCCGAGCTTCGAGGAGATGACCTGGGCGAAGGTGGTCTCGTGGCCCTGGCCGTGGCTGTGCGAGCCAGTCAGCACCTCGATGGTGCCGACGGGATTGACGCGGATCTCGGCGGATTCCCACAGACCCACGCCGGCGCCGAGCGAGCCGACCGCACGTGACGGCGCAATGCCGCAGGCTTCGATGTAGGCGGAGAAGCCGATGCCCCGCAGCTTGCCCTTGGCCTCGCTCGCCGCGCGGCGACGGCCGAAGTTGGCGTAGTCGGCCATGGCCAGCGCCTTGTCGAGGCAGGCGGCGTAGTCGCCGGTGTCGTAGGTCATGATGACCGGCGTCGCGTAGGGGAACGTGGTGATGAAGTTCTGGCGGCGGAACTCGGCCGGGTCGCGCCCGGTCTCGCGGGCCGCCACCTCCACCAGGCGCTCGACGACGAAGGTCGCCTCGGGCCGGCCAGCGCCGCGATAGGCGTCGACGGGCGCGGTGTTGGTGTAGACGCCGTCGACCTCGCAGTAGATGGCCGGAATGGCGTACTGGCCCGACAAGAGCGGGGCATAGAGATAGGTCGGCACCGACGACGAGAAGGTCGAGAGGTAGGCGCCGAGGTTGGCCTTGGTCGAGGCCCGGAGCGCCAGGATCTTGCCCGAGGCATCGACAGCCAGTTCAGCGGTCGTCAGGTGATCGCGGCCATGGGCGTCCGCGAGGAAGGCTTCGGAGCGATCAGCGGTCCACTTGACGGGACGGCCGATCTTGCGGGACGCCCAGATGCAGACCGTCTCTTCGGCGTAGATGAAGATCTTGGAGCCGAAGCCGCCGCCGACATCAGGCGCGATGACGCGGAGCTTGTGCTCCGGCGCGATGCCGATGAACGCCGAGAGCACGAGGCGCGCGACGTGCGGGTTCTGGCTCGTGGTCCAGAGCGTCAACTGGTCGAGACCTGCGTCGTAGTCGCCGATGGCGGCGCGGGGCTCCATGGCGTTAGGGACGAGGCGATTGTTGACGATGTCGAGGCGCGTCACGTGCGCGGCCTTGGCGAAGGCGGCGTCCGTGGCGGCCTTGTCGCCGAGATGCCACTGGTAGACCGTGTTGGCGGGCGCCTCGGCGTGGATCTGTGGCTGGCCGGCGGACTGGGACGTCTCGAGCGCGACGGCAGCAGGCAGCACGTCGTAGTCCACCGCGACCTTCTCGGCGGCGTCGCGCGCTTCGGCAAGCGTCTCGGCAATGACGACAGCGACGTGGTCACCGACGTAGCGCACCTTGCCCTGGGCGAGCACCGGGTGCGGGCCGGCCTTCATCGGCGAGCCGTCCTTCGAATGGATCATCCAGCCGCAGATGAGGCCGCCGACCTTGTCGGCTGCAACGTCGTCGCCGGTGTAGACCGCGAGCACACCGGGAGAGGCCAGGGCCTCGGCGGTGTCGATGCTCCTGATCGCCGCGTGTGCGTGCGGCGAGCGGACGAAAATGGCGTAGGTCTGGAACGGACGATTGATGTCGTCGACGTACTGGCCCTTGCCGGTAATGAAGCGGAGGTCTTCCTTGCGCTTGACGGAAGCGCCGATGCCATCGGTGGTCATGGGGTGGTCCTCACTCGATCGGGCTCAGGGTCACTCGGCCGCCTGCTTGCCGGCAGTCATGGCAGCGGCGCCGTCCTGAATGGCGCGGACGATGTTATGGTACCCGGTACAGCGGCAGAGGTTGCCCTCGAGCTCCTCGCGGATGGTATGCTCGTCGACGCCGGCACCCTTGCGGTTCACGATGTCGATGCCGGCCATGATCATGCCGGGCGTACAGAAGCCACACTGCAGCGCGTGGTGCTCGCGGAACGCTTCCTGCATCGGATGCAGCTTGCCGCCCGGCGATATGCCTTCGATGGTGACGACGCTCGAGCCGTGGCACGAGACGGCGAGAGTGGTGCACGACTTGATGGCACGGCCATCGACGTGCACGACGCAGGCGCCGCACTGGCTGGTGTCACAGCCGACGTGGGTGCCGGTCAGGCGCTGGTTCGTGCGCAGGAATTCGACGAGCAGGGTGCGGGGATCGATATCTGCCGTGACGGTGCGGCCGTTGACGGTAAGCGTGACGGACGTCATTCGTTTGCCTCCCAAGCGACTGGCTGAAAGCCGGGCAACTGGGCGCCACTATAGCCGAATAAGGCGCCACGTCAGGGGGCATACGCACTTCGGGACGCTCCGGACCAAACAAAAGAGCCGGTCCCTGACGGAACCGGCTGTCGCGTGGCCAGTCCCGGATCGCACACCGGGCCGGCAGAGCTCATTCAGCTCACTATTGGGGGCACGAGCGGTTTGACACGCCGGACGAGCAGTCTCCAGTTCAGCGCCTCGAGGGCACTGTGACGCAGCGGACGTCGGGTCTTGGAAGCATCGACTGGCAGAACTCGTGGATGACGGCGTGTCTGCATGGACCACTCCATCGTCGTTGAGACCGTCGCCGCATGCCGACAGCCGCCCCCGAAATCGGGGCAGCGCGTCGACTGCGGGTAATGGCCAGATCAGGATGGGTACGAATAGAACCGGTCGAAGCCGACGATCGACAACGAGGTGGCAAGCGACCCATCCGATCCGCCGCGCCGCTCGTCCTGGCCGTGTGGCCCGATCCCAGCATTCCCTCGCCCGGTTCTCGCAAGGCTCGTCGCCTCGCGTCTCGACGCGGACTGTGCGTTCCCGCGCGCGTCGATGGCGCCCGCAGGAAAGATGACCACAACGCGGCCACGAGCAAGAAACTAAGCGATTCGCGCGACGGCTCGTTGACGGTTCAACCGGCAGACGTGCCGCTTCGGAAGGCAGCGTGCTATTTGCGTCGACGCTCGCAGGCTACGGCTTTCGCGCTCCAGCGCTCCCCGCGCGGGCAGCCGATGGCCGGACGCGCCCAGGCGGCGTCGGCAGGCAGCGATTCTGCCGTGGGGCGGGAGAGCGCGTCTTCGCCCATGAAGACGGTATCCTCGGCGCGGCGCTCGGCCGCCGTCCAGCCAGCGGGCGAACGGGCCAATTCAAGCTCGAGGAGGATGCCGTCGCGCAACGTCGGGGACCAGCCTACGCCGTTCTCATAGAAGCGATAGTAAGCCGTCAGATAGCGCACCGTGAGCCGATCAGGGGCCAGAACGCGTGCGAGGCAGGAGATCGTGCGGGCCTCGACCATCCCGTCGCGCGGGCCGGCGTTTGGATCCGGCGGCGAGAGATCAAAGGGATTGCGCTTTTCTCCCGGCGCGCGGAAGCCGACGAAGCGGCTGCCACGGGCCTCGAGCCAAAGGCCGTCGCGGACTTCGGCGGCCCTGGCGATGGCGGGCGCGAGATCGGGGGCCGGAACGGCCTCACAAGGCTGCCAGACGGCGGCGGCGTCGTGTCGGCCAGCGCCAGCGTTCGCGGCCGCAACCGGAGCGTACATCACGGATACGAAGGCGCCGCACGCGAGCGCGGTCATGCCTCGCAGCAACGCCCTGCAGCCATTCGATCCCGGCATGCACCGCCTCCCAGACTGTCATCCAGGGCGTTTCATGGCGAGCGTCAGTGCCTCGCGTCAAAGCGGGGCTTCGGTCATGGAAAACGAAAGACGCGGCGGCCCCGGGGGACCGCCGCGCCAATCGATAGCCGGGACAGCGCCTCAGAGGAGGATGCCGTAGTCCTGGACGAGGCTGTTCAAGGTCAGGCCGTGCACGCCGTCGAGCAGGACGAGATCGGTGGTCACGCCCGGCGACAGCGTGAGCGACACCATGGTGCCCGTCTCCTGGTCCGTCAGGCTGATGTAGTCGCCGAGGCTCTCCTGGGCGATGCCGCCGAGGATGGCACTCAGATCAAGGGCATCGCCGAGGCCGAAGTCGGTGATGGTGTCAACGCCGGCCGACGAGCCGTCGCCGTTGATGACGTCGGCGAGCTCCCACAGGAAGACGTCCGTGCCGTCGGCGCCGAGACCGTTCAAGGCGCCGCCCGTGAGCACGTCGTCGCCGCGCCCGCCGCGCAAGGTGTCGTTGCCACCGTCACCGAAAAGGGCGTCCATGCCGTCGCCGCCGAACAGGACGTCGTTGCTGCCGCCGCCGAAGAGGGCGTCGTTGCCGGCCTCACCGAAGAGGGTGTCGGCATCGGCCCCGCCGTTGAGGAAGTCGTTGCCGTCGCCCGCGTAGATCACGTCGGCGCCTGCCTGGCCGTCGAGATGATCGTCGCCGCCACCGCCGACGACGAGATCGGCACCATTGCCGCCGTAGACGGTATCGGCGCCAAGGCCGCCATCGAGCGTGTCGTTGCCGTCGCCGCCGGAGAGGACGTTGGCGGCATCGTTGCCAATGATGACGTTGGCGAGGCTGTTGCCGGTGCCGTCGATGGGCGCCGAGCCGGTGAGTGTCAGGTTCTCGACGTTGGCGCCGAGCGTGTAGCTGACGGATGCGCGGACGGTATCGGTGCCCTGTCCGGCGTTCTCCGTCGCGACGTCACCGACGTTGTCGACGATGAAGGTGTCGTTGCCGGCGCCACCGATCATGGTGTCGGCGCCTTCGCCGCCATCCAGCGTGTCGTTGCCGCCGTCGCCGAGAAGGCCGTCGTTGCCGGCGCCGCCGAAGACGAGGTCATTGCCGCCGCCGGAGTAGAACGTGTCGGCGCCATCGCCGCCGTGCATCTCGTCGTCGCCGCCGCCGCCGTTCAGGATGTCGTTGCCGGCGCCGCCGAACATGGTGTCGTTGCCGGCCTGGCCGTCGAGACGGTCATCGCCGTCGCCGCCGTCGACGACATCGTTTCCGTTGCCGCCGAAGATCGAATCCTTGCCGAGCCCGCCCGAAAGCGTGTCGTTGCCGTCGCCGCCGTCGAGCCAGTTGTTGCCGGCGTTGCCGAGGATGACGTTGTTCAGGCTGTTGCCGGTCCCGGTGAGCGCGGCTGCGCCGGACAAGGTCAGGTTTTCGAGATAGGCGCCAAGCGTGTAGTTGACCGAGGAGAAGACGGTATCGAGGCCTTCGCCGTCGTATTCCGTGACCTGATCGGCCAGGCTGTCGACGATGTACGTGTCGTTGCCGACGCCGCCCAGCATGGTGTCTGCGCCGATGCCGCCGTCGAGCGTGTCGTTTCCGCCATCGCCGACGAGGCCGTCCGCGCCTTCGCCACCCATCAGATGGTCGTTGCCGCCGCCGCCCCAGATGGCGTCGTCGCCGGCGAGGCCCTCGATGGTGTCGTTGCCGGCTTCTCCGACCAGCACGTCATTGCCGGCGCTGCCGACGACCGAGTCGTTGCCCGGTCCGGAATAGATGATCACGCTCACGCTGATACCCCCAACTCGCGAACTTCGTCCGGACGTGCACAGTGGTCCGGATTTGAAGAAAAACTGCGATTAAATTACACGCACCAGTCTACAAATCCATTACCGCGATGACAATTCCCTGTTTTCGGTAGACTGGAATCTCGGGTTGCATCGACCTAGAAACAGAAAAAACGCCGGTCCCTTTCGGGACCGGCGCTCTGCTCATGCTCTCAACCTGGAGCTTATCGGTATCTCAATCAGTCCGCGGAGACGGCATCGCCCCGGGCCGACTTCTGCACCGCGCGCTGGATCTTCTCGAAGGCGCGCACCTCGATCTGGCGGATGCGTTCGCGGCTGACGCCGAACTCGGCCGACAGATCCTCGAGTGTGGCCGGGTCATCCCGCAGGCGGCGCGCCTCGAAGATCCGCTTTTCGCGATCGTTGAGCGCCGTCATGGCCAGTGCGAGATAGGACCGGCGGCGGCTGAGTTCCTCGCTCTCGGCGAGCCGCTCCTCCTGGTTCGGCGTCTCGTCGACAAGCCAGTCCTGCCATTCGCCGCCCGATTCGGTATCGGAACGAACAGGCGCATTGAGCGGAGCGTCGCCCGAAAGGCGACGGTTCATAGAGATCACGTCCTCCTCGGGAACGCCGAGCTTGGTCGCGATCTGCTTCACCTGCTCCGGCTTGAGGTCACCCTCCTCGAGCGCCTGGATCTGGCCCTTGACGCGGCGCAGATTGAAGAACAGCTTCTTCTGGGCCGCCGTAGTGCCCATCTTCACGAGGCTCCACGAGCGCAGAATGTATTCCTGGATCGAGGCGCGGATCCACCACATGGCGTAGGTGGCGAGGCGGAAGCCGCGATCGGGCTCGAAGCGCTTCACGGCCTGCATCAGGCCCACGTTGCCTTCGGAGATCACCTCGCCGATCGGCAGGCCGTAGCCGCGATAGCCCATGGCGATGCGCGCAACCAGGCGAAGATGGGATGTGACAAGCTTCTGGGCAGCCTCGGAATCCTCGTGCTCCTGCCAACGCTTGGCGAGCATGTACTCCTCGGCGGGCTCCAGCATCGGGAAGCGGCGGATCTCCTCGAGGTATCTCGCAAGACCACCAGAACCTGCTGCAATCGACGGAAGAGTTCTCGTTGCCATTCCTTTTACCCAGCCCTCGGGCTCGAACCCGACCAGCTGCTCCCTCAGAGACTTCATACCGCCCGGCGACATGCGCGAGCGGGTCGAACCATCCCTAGCGCTACTGAACGTCAATCACAAACCACGATCCCGTGTATTGCCGTCATTCACTTTCAACCCGCCGTGACAGGATTGGGGCGGACCGTGCCGTACCGCAACCCGTATCCACAGCGATCGCTATCAAGACGTTTCAAGCCGCCAATCGGTTCACTCCAAAGTTGACCATTTCGGCGGGATTAACGGTGGCGGCGGCCGGAATCCGTCGGTTTTCCGGCCCGGGACCGCGAAATCTTTCGGGGGGCCGGCCGCAGCGCCGCCAGAAGCTCCGCCATCTCCGGCGGGAGAGGGCTTTCGAACTCCATCGGCTTGCCCGTCACCGGGTGCTCGAAGCCAAGCACCGCCGCATGGAGGGCCTGGCGGCCTAGCCGTTCGAGAGCCGCGGCAGCCGGGGGCGGGAGGCGGGAGGCGCTCGTCCGGAAGCCCGTGGCGTAGACCGGATCGCCCATCACGGGGTGGCCGACGTGGGCCATGTGGACGCGAATCTGATGGGTGCGGCCCGTCTCGAGCCGGAGGTCGAGGAGGGTCGCGAGGGGCTTGCCATCGCTGCCGGCGAAACGCTCGCGGACCTCGAAATGGGTCACGGCGCGGCGGCCGAGCTCTGGATTGACGACGGCCATGCGCGTCCGGGTGGTGCGGCTGCGCCCGAGGGCGGCGTCCACCGCGCCCTGACCGCGCAGCGGCCCACCCCAAACCAGCGCCTGATACCGGCGCTCGAGGCGGCCGTCGGTACCGTGCGCCTGGAACTGGGCCGACAGGCCGTGGTGGGCGACATCTGATTTGGCGACCACGAGGAGGCCGGTCGTGTCCTTGTCGAGCCGATGCACAATGCCGGGCCGACGCACGCCGCCGATGCCGGAGAGGCTCTCGCCGCAGTGGGCGATCAGCGCGTTGACGAGGGTGCCGGTGGCGTGACCGGCTGCCGGATGCACCACGAGACCGGCCGGTTTGTCGACCACGACCAGATGGGCATCCTCGTAGACGATCGACAATGCGATGGGCTCGCCCAGAGGCACGGCCGGCTGCGGCTCCGGCACGTCGACACGGTAGGTCTGACGCGGTTTGACCCTGAGGCCGGCGTCACTTATCGTCCGGCCGTCGCACGAGACGGCGCCGTCCCGGACCAAGGCCTGCAGCCGCGACCGGGACAGGGCCGGCAGTGCCGTCGCCAGGAAGCGGTCGACGCGCAGGCCGGCCATGTCGTCCGACACCACGACATCGACCGGACCGCCGGCGGGCACGTCACCATCATCGTCGGGCAATGCGTCGGACTGGTCCGGTTCAGCGGCGCTCATGACATCATCCTTGGGCAGAAACGATCGGTGGCGAGCGAGCGACGTGGCCGCCAGCCGGATGCAAACGAGCAGTGGGGCGCTGAGACAGAACCATGGACACTCCCAATAACAACGAGACGATTCCGCCCTCGCCCTTCACGCCCGAACAATTGCGCCTCCTGAAGCTCGCCGTGATCGGGATGGGGGTCATCCTGCTGGTCGGCTTCTCGGTGGTGATCGGACGCATCATCTATCTCGTCAACGCGACTCCCGCCAAAACTCCCGTCGAGGGCGCGATCGCGCAGTCGCTCGCCGTTCCGCCCGCTCTCGTGCTGCCGAAAGGCGCCGTGGTCCGCCATCTCGCGATCTCCGGCTCGCGCCTCGCGGTGCATTTCGACGGACCGGCGGGACAGGGGCTTCATATCATCGATCTGGCCGGTGGCGGACAGGGCATTCGCGTGCCGATCATCGAGGACGGCGCCGCGGGCCGATGATCGGGGGCCGGCCGCAAGACAGTGCTTGCGTCGATCGTGACAGTTCCCTATACGAACGCGGCGTTGCCCCGTTCGTCTAGTGGCCCAGGACACCAGCCTCTCACGTTGGGAACAGGGGTTCGAAACCCCTACGGGGCGCCACTCAAACTTATCCCTTGACCGAATTCCCGCCGTCCGGCCCGACGATCCTGTCGTGCCTCGCCGAGGCCGTGTGCCAGCTTTCGGCAGAGCGATTCGGCTCTCAGGCGCAGCGCGACATGGTGTCTTGATCACAATTAATCCACTCGCCTTCCGCGTGGAAGATGGTAAACGGTTTTTGTTTACCTTATCGGGCTAGACAATCGCCTGTCATTACCGCCGCTTGCCGGCTCACGTGATGATCGAGATGCAACGGCGAGGACTTGTTCGAGCCCCGGCACTCTACCACCTTAAGAACGTCAACTGGAGCGTCAGCCGACGGCCGGCATCATCCTTCCGGCCGCGATGGCGCGAGGCGACGACGCGAGACTGGGCCACGGGTCCCAACACGATTACGCCATACGACTCGCGCAAGCGGAGCGCATGGCGCGAATTGGGATCAGGATGGGTTTCAACCGCGGAGCCGTTATGGTTTCCGCCAAACGGAGTGTGGTCGTGAGCTGAAAGTTCTCCAGCGTATCGAAACAAAACAAAAAGTCCGGCAAGCAGCCTGCTGTCGGTCAACTTGATCTCAACGTGACAAGTCCAATGTTAACCTTGTCGCAAAACGCAATTTGCCTGTCACAGGCTCGCCGGGTGTTAGTGGCCCGCTGAGGGCGGCTCACCGACCACGCTGCATTCCGGGGATACCCGGCAGCGGAGGCAGGGCGTTCATGGAGCAATCGACAGGCCGAACCCCGGCAAAGGGGGCGGCGAACTCGCGCCCCTTGTTTAGCGTCGGTATGAGGAAAGAATGGCAACAACGTCCTGGAACAAGCGGTTGGCGGCAACGGTCGGAAAGTGGTCCGGCGGCCGGCACGAGAACGAAGTCACGAGCTACCCGGGAAGCAAGTTCTCCGATCTCCCGACCTACAAGTCGCTTCGCAACTGGGAGTCGGTCGGCAAGATGTTCGGCGTCAAGTCGCCGTTCTTCCGCACGATCGAAGAAGCGCACGGCAACTTCACCCAGATCCAGGGTGAGGAGAAGCTCAACTTCGCCTGGTGCGACTATCTCGGCCTCAACCAGCATCCCGCCGTCGCGCAGGCGATGAAGGATGCGATCGACCGGTTCGGCCCGTGCACCTCGGCGAGCCGCATGGTCGCGGGCGAGACGCCGCTGCATCACGAGCTCGAGCGCGAAGTCGCGGAGTTCCTCGGCGTCGACGCGGCGCTGCTGTTCGTCAGCGGGCACGCCGCCAACGTGTCGACCATCGGCTCGGTGATGAACGAGGACGACCTCATCATCCACGACGAATTCGTGCACAACAGCGCGGTCATCGGCATGCGCCTGTCGCGCGCCACGACGATCAGCTTCCCGCACAACAACTTCGACCAGCTCGAGGCGATCCTGAAGCGGGAGCGGGCCAAACACCGCAACTGCCTCGTCATCATCGAGGGTCTCTACTCGACCGAGGGCGACGTCACCGATCTGCCGCGCGCCGTCGAGCTCAAGGAGCGGTTCGGCTCGTGGCTCATGGTCGACGACGCGCACGGCCTCGGCGTGCTCGGCAAAAACGGCCGCGGCATCGCGGAACATGCCGGCGTGGACGCGCGCAAGGTCGACATCTGGATGGGCACGCTGTCGAAGACGCTGGCCTCGTGCGGCGGCTACATCGCCGGCAACCACGAGCTCATCGACGTCCTCAAGCATACGGCGCCGGGCTTCGTCTACTCGGTGGGTTTGTTGCCGGCCATGACGGCCGCGGCGCTCGCCGGCCTGCGCGTCATCAAGGCCGAGCCGCAGCGCGTCGAGCGCCTGCATGCACACGGCCGCCTGTTCCTCGACCTCGCCAAGGAGCGCAAGCTCAACACCGGCATCTGCCGGGGCTACGGCATGATGCCCGTGATCGCGGGTGACGTGCTCAAGGCCGTGAAGCTGTGGCACGGCGTGTTCGGTCGCGGGATCAACCCGTCGCTGATCATCTACCCGGGTGTGCCGCTCAAGGCGGGACGGCTGCGCTTCTTCCTCACGTCCGAGCACACCGAGGCCCAGATCAAGCAGGCCCTCGACGTGACGGCCGAGGAAATGGCGAAGATCTGAGCGTCCGCGCGCGTAGCCCGGTACTCACCAGGACTTGCGCATGGCGACGGCCCAGGGACAGCGCGTCATACTGGTCACGGGAAGCTCGTCCGGCATCGGACGGGCGACCGCCGACCGACTGACGCGTGACGGCAACAGCGTGTACGGCGGTAGCCGCCGTACACCCGATACTCAGCCGGAAGCCGGCTGGACACCGATCCCTCTCGACGTGACCTCAGACAGCTCGGTGGAGGCGGCCATTGGCCGTATTCTCGAGCAACACGGCCGTATCGACGCCGTGGTACATTGCGCCGGCATCTCGGTCGCGGGCGCGATCGAGGACGTGACAGTCGGCGAAGTCGAGCGCCAGTTCCAGACCAACTATCTCGGAACCATTCGCGTGCTGCAGGCGGCGCTGCCGTCGATGCGCGAGCATCGGCAAGGGAGGCTGATCGTCGTCGGATCGATCGGCGGTCTCATCGGGCTGCCTTTTCTCGGCCACTACTCGGCGTCGAAATTCGCCCTCGACGGCATGATGCAGGCGCTGCGCATCGAGGTGGCGCCTTACGGCATCCAGGCGACGATCCTGCATCCCGGCGACATCCAGACCGACATCTCCACCAACCAGCTCGAGGGGAGCCGGACGGGGGCAGAGTCGGCCTATCACGGGCGCTTCAAGGCGACCGTCGAGACCTACGATACGGCCGTCACTCGCGCACGGCCGCCGGACGTGATCGCTGACGCCGTAGTGCGGCTTCTCGACAGCCGACGGATGCCGCCGCGCGTGATCGCCGGGACGGCCAACGAGCGAACCGGCGTCGTGCTGAAGTCGTTGCTTCCGGCGCGCGTCTTCGAGCTGATCATCCGGAAAACCTACGGCCTGTGAGGCGCGCGGCGCCCGGCTCGCCATGCCCGATGCTTGCTTTGTCCGGACAGGTCGCTAGGCTCGCTGGACTGGATCGGCAGAGCGGGAGGCACGCGCCATGGCAACGAAGCCGCATTCGACGGTCGGGTCACGCATGGCGGGGCTCAGCGAGACGTGGCTCGCGCAGACGCAGGAGCCGATCCTGGAGCCGGATCTCGCCATCATCGATCCGCACCATCATCTGTGGGATTTTCCCGAGCACAGCTATCTGCTGCCGCACATCCTCGCCGATACCAGCAGCGGGCATAACATCATCCAGACCGTGTTCCTCGAGTGCACGGCCTCTTTCCGCGCCGACGGCCCGGAGGAGGAAAAGCCGATCGGCGAGGTGGAGTTCGTCAACGGCATCGCGGCCATGTCGGCGTCCGGCGCCTACGGACCGACGCGGGTGGCGAGCGGCATCGTCGGGCTGGCGGAGCTTCGGCTCGGCGCGCGGGTCGAGGACGTGCTCGCGAAACAGATCGCGGTCGGCGGCGGGCGCTTCAAGGGCATCCGGTACGTCGCGAGCTGGGACGACAAGGACCCGCAGATCCACAACGGCCACACCAATCCGACGCAGCATCTCTACGGCGAGGATACGACGTTCCACGAGGGCTTCGCGGTGCTCGGCAAGCTCGGGCTGACGTTCGACGCGTGGTGCTATCACACGGCGCTGCCCGATCTGATCAAGCTCGCCCGCAAATTCCCCGACCAGCCGATCGTGCTCGATCATTGCGGCGGGCCGCTGGGGCTCGGCTACTACGCGAGCCGCAAGGACGAGGTGTTCGCCCAGTGGAGCCGCGATATCCGCGAGCTCGGGCGCTGCCCGAACGTGATGGTGAAGCTCGGCGGGCTCGGGATGCGGATCTGCGGCTTCGATTTCCACACACGGGCGAAGCCGCCGTCGTCGGAGGAGCTGGCGGCGGCGTGGAAGCCGTTCATCGACGTCTGCATCGAGGCATTCGGGCCGAAGCGCGCGATGTTCGAGAGCAATTTCCCGGTCGACAAGTTCTCCGGCAGCTACGCCATCTACTGGAACGCGTTCAAGCGGCTCGCGGCAAGCGCGTCGGCGGACGAGAAGGCCGATCTCTTCCGCGAGACGGCGCGGCGGTTCTATTCGCTGCCGGGCGCGTGAGATCGCGGCCGGTCAGCCCGGCGAGAACATCGGAAAGCTGACGCCGAGGGCCCAGGCGAGAAGGAGGCCCAGCGCCATACCGGATGCCACCGGTGATCCAGTCCGGCGGCCGACCCAGCCGCCCATCAGGCCGAAGATCGTGAAAAACAGCACGATCACCGGAATGATCATCAATAGGAAAAAAAGGCGTTCGAAGTCGAGGGCGACGGCGCCGCCCAGCGATGCGATGAAGGCGGCGCGAGCCACGAGCATCCGCCACCAGCGCGCGTGGCCACCCTCGGTGACGCGACTGTCGGCCAGCATGTAGGGGACGGCGCCGACCGCGATGGCCGCGATGATGGGCATGCGCGGGACGATCGGCCAGAACGACGCGACGTAGCGGTCGAGCGCGCCGCCGAAGACGAGGATGCCGTAGGCGGCGAGCGCGAGCGCCGCTCCCCACGCCACGGGGCCGAGGGAGACGCCGCGCCAGTGCAGGATGGCGAGCGAGAGCGCGCCGAAGACGAGCAGGTGGACCGCCAGATAGTCGGCGACCAGCACCGGCAGGAAGCGGGTCTCGACGAACGCGAGCAGGATCGGCGTCAGGACGGCCGGCACGAGGACGGCTGCGAGGAACGTCCCGAGGGGCACGGCAGCCGGTGCGGTCGCGCCTTGTGGCAAGAGGCCCGCGAGCGGCCACGCGAGGCCGACGATCCCGACGAGCAGCAGCACGATGGCGCCGCCGGTCGCCGAAACCGGGCCGGCGCTCTGGCGGCCGAACGTGGTATCGAGCCAGTCCCGCGCCTCACGCAGCGCGGTCGCGGAATAGAGGACGCCGACATGCTCGACGGCCGGCGCGGCGACGGCACGGCGACCGGTGCCGCGGGATGGATCACCCACGGTCATACCTTCCGTGGCGGCCGGATCGGCGAGCCGCGCGTTGCGCAGCGCATCGCGGCGGAGGAAGCCCTCCCATTCGCCCGACACGATCAGGAGGTTTCGCGGCGCCGTGGCCGTGACGGCCTCGGAGAACATGGAGACGGCGACCGTGGCCCCGATCGATGGATCGGCCATGGCCTGGCGCGCGATGATGTCGGCCGACATCGAATGGCCAAGGAGCGCGACGCGACCGTCGGCACCCGGCAGCGCCTGGGCAAAGGCGACGACGCCAGCCGTCTCACGCATGAGCAGGCGCGTGGTGCCATCGATGCGGGTGACGTCGCCGGACATCGGCGTCGGATTGCGGCCGTGGCCCTCGAAGTCGAACGACACGGCGACGTAGCCCGCGCGGGCGAGCGTCAGGGCGTAGGCTTCCATCAACTGGCGCGAGCCCGCGAAGCCATGGGCGATGACGACGGCGGGCGCGGCCGACGCACCCGGCTGGCGGTAGACGGTCGCCGGCGTGGTGCCCACCCGCACATGCTCGATGGCGAGGCCCTGGCGCTGGCGCTCGAGTTGCCAAAGGCCGGCGCAGACGCAAACAGCGAAAAACAGCGCCGCCAGCAGCCGGGGTCGGATGATCGTCAAGCCTTGCCAATCCCCTGTCGACTGCGGAGGCCGGTCCGGGCCTCAGCGGTCGGAGCGGGCTCGCAGGCATCGATGCGTGGTTCGCGCAGACAATAGGTCAGCCCGCGAAGAGGCGCCAGAGCAACGGCAGCAGCAGAGCCGTCGCGACCGCGTTCAATCCCATGGCCAGCCCTGAGAAGGCTCCGGCGATCTGGTTCACCTGGAGCGCGCGGGCCGTACCGATGCCGTGGCTGGCGACACCCATCGCCATGCCGCGCGCCTTCCAATCGCGCACACCGATGGCGTTCATCACCATCGGGCCCAGCATGGCGCCGAGAATACCTGTCACGATGACGAGGACGGCGGTCAGGGATGGCAGACCGCCGAGCTTCTCCGTGATGCCCATGGCGACCGGGGCCGTCACCGACTTCGGAGCCAGCGAAACGAGCGTGTTGCGGGTCGCGCCGAGGGCCCAGGCAATGAGTACCGCCGAGCCTATGGCCGTGAGCGAGCCGGCGATCAGCGAGACGCCGATCGCCATCGCCGAACGGCGGACATCGGCGATGTGACGATAGAGCGGTAACGCCAGGGCGACCGTCGCCGGGCCGAGAAGAAAGTGAACGAACTGTGCTCCGGCGAAGTAGCTGTCGTAACTCGTCCCCGACACCCAGAAGACGGTCACGAGACAGACGACGGCAATGAGCACCGGATTGCACAGCGGATTGAAGTTCATCCGGCGATAGATGACATGGCCGAACTGATACGCGGCCAGCGTCATGGTGAGGTGCAGCAGCGGGCTCGCCGTCAGATAGACCCAGATGTCGCGAACGCCCGTCATGGCGCGTTGCTCCCCTCGTCCCCAGCAAGCGCCCGCATGATCAGAGCCGTGACGGCGATCGTCAGGAGTGTGCTCACGATCAGCGCGACCGTGATCGGGAGCCACTCGGCGCCGAGCAGGCCGGCGTGCAGCATGATCCCGACGCCTGCCGGCACGAACAGCAGCGAGAAATTGCCGAGCAGAACGTCACCGACGTCAGCGAGCCCGGGCGGGATGCCGCCACGGACGATCAACCCGGCGAGGAGGATCAACATGCCGGCAACCGGGCCCGGCAGCGGCAAGGCGAGCCACGCGACCAACAGTTCGCCCGCCAGCTGGCACGCGAATATCAACGTGATGTAGCCGATCATGATCCCTCCGGCATGTTTGGCACCGACAATGTCCCAGACCGGAGGGAGGGTCCACGACGCTCATGAGGGACGGGCCGAAGTTGGCCGATCGAGTTGCCAAAGGCCGGCCGCGGCGCACAAGATGCAGACGAGTGCCGCCAGCAGCCGGGGTCGGATGACTGTCACGCCAGCCCATGAATGACCGAGCCACCACGCCGCCGAAGCGCGTTCTGCTGCTCGGCGCAACCGGCACGATCGGGCAGGCGACCGCGCGTGCGCTCGTCCGGCACGGGCACGAGGTGGTGTGCCTCGTCAGGCCGCGTCCGGCAGCGGCGAGCGACGCGGGTTCGGAGAGGCCGCGCGGGTTGCCCGAGAGCGTGACCGTCCGGCACGGCGACGTTTGCGATCCGGCGGCAGTCGCGCGCGACGGGTTTCGCGGTGAGCGCTTCGACGTGCTGGTGTCGTGCCTCGCGTCGCGCACCGGGGCGCCGAAGGACGCCTGGGCCATCGACCACGCCGCACACCTTCATGCGCTGGCGGCGGCCCGGGAGGCCGGGGTGGCGCACATGGTGCTCCTCTCGGCGATCTGCGTGCAGAAGCCGCTGCTCGAGTTCCAGAAGGCCAAACTGGCGTTCGAGACGGCGCTGATCGGGTCGGGGCTCACCTACTCCATCGTCCGGCCGACGGCGTTCTTCAAGTCGCTTTCGGGGCAGGTCGAGCGGGTCCGGCAGGGGAAGCCGTTTCTCGTCTTCGGGGATGGCGAGCTGACAGCCTGCAAACCGATCTCGGACGACGATCTTGCCGAGTTCCTCGCGGGCTGTCTCGGCGACGAACGCCGGCACAACCGGGTGCTGCCGATCGGTGGCCCGGGCGATGCCATCACGCCGCGCCAGCAGGGCGACCGGCTGTTCGAACTCGTCGGGCGGAAGCCGGCATTCAAACACGTGCCGGTGCGGCTGCTCGACGGCGTGGTGATGGGGCTCGGCGCGCTCGGGCGGATCGTGCCGCCGCTCGCAGACAAGGCGGAGCTGGCGCGCATCGGGCGCTATTACGCGACGGAATCGATGCTCGTTCTCGATCCGGTTACGGGGCGCTACGACGCCGATGCCACGCCTTCGACCGGGACGGAGACGCTCTACGATTTCTATGCGCGGATGATCCGAGGCGAGGCCACGGTCGATCGCGGCGACCACGCCGTCTTCTGAGCGCGGCGCGCCTTAGCCGTTGCCTTGGTAGTTGGGCGCCTCGCGGGTGATCAGGACGCCGTGGGGGTGGCTCTCGCGGACTGCCGAAGGCGAGATCCGGATGAAGCGCGCCTTCTCCTGCAGGTCGGCGATATCGGCGGCGCCGACGTAGCCCATGCCGGCGCGCAGGCCGCCGACGAGCTGGTGGAGCACCTGGCCGACGGGCCCCTTGTAGGGCACCTGGCCCTCGATGCCCTCGGGCACGAGCTTCAACTGGTCCTTCACTTCCTGCTGGAAGTAGCGGTCGGCGGAGCCGCGCGCCATGGCGCCCACCGAGCCCATGCCGCGGTACGCCTTGTAGGTGCGGCCCTGGAACAGATAGGTCTCGCCGGGGCTCTCGTCCGTGCCGGCCAACAGCGAGCCGACCATGACGCAGCTCGCGCCGGCGGCGATGGCCTTGGCGATGTCGCCCGAATAGCGGATGCCGCCGTCGGCGATGATGGGGACGCCGCGCTTCTGGGCCAGCTCGACCGCGTTCATGATCGCCGTCAGCTGCGGGACGCCGACGCCGGCCACGATGCGCGTCGTGCAGATGGAGCCCGGGCCGATGCCGACCTTCACGGCATCGGCGCCAGCGTCGATCAGCGCCTCGGTGGCCTCGGCGGTCGCGACGTTGCCGGCCGCGACCTGGACCCGATTCGACAGCTTCTTGATGCGGGAGACGGCCTCGATGACGCGCGAGGAATGGCCGTGGGCGGTGTCGACGACGATCAGGTCGCAGCCGGCGTCGATGAGGCGCTCGGTGCGCTCGTGGCCGTCGTTGCCGACCGTGGTCGCGGCGGCGACGCGGAGGCGGCCCTGGTCGTCCTTGCAGGCGTTCGGATGGTTCTGGGCCTTCTCGATGTCCTTCACCGTGATGAGGCCGACGCAGTGATAGTTGTCGTCGACGACGAGCAGCTTCTCGATGCGGTGCTGGTGGAGAAGGCGCTTGGCCTCCTCGCGATCGACGCCCATGCGGACGGTGATGAGCCGTTCCCTGGTCATGAGTTCGGAGACCGGCTGGGCCGTGTTGGTTGCAAAGCGCACGTCGCGATTGGTGAGGACGCCGACCAGCTTGCCCTGACGGCTGCCGTTGCGCGACGGCTCGACCACCGGGATGCCCGAAATGCGATGGGACCGCATCAGTTCGAGGGCGTCGGCGAGGGTCGCCGTGGGGTGGATCGTCACCGGATTGATGACCATGCCGGATTCGAACTTCTTCACCCGGGCCACTTCCTGTGCCTGCTCGGCCGGCTCGAGGTTGCGATGCACGACGCCGATGCCGCCCTCCTGGGCGACCGCGATGGCGAGCCGGCCCTCGGTGACCGTGTCCATGGCCGACGACAGGATCGGGATGTTGACCGAGATCTCCTTCGTCACGCGCGAGGCGACATTGGTCGCGCCCGGCAAAACCTCGGAGCCACCGGGGATCAACAGCACGTCGTCGAACGTCAGGCCAATGTCAGCTTCGATGAGAGAGGCGCGATGGCGCATGCCGGATCTCCTTCAGTCGGCCAGAGACGCGCGAATTGCAAAATCGCCCCGCGCGCCTTTCTCAAGGCAGGCGAGGCGAAGCGCGTCATGGGCCGGGATGCTTGATTCCATTGCCCCGTCTAGCAGACCGTCGTGACGCGGGAAAGACGACCAAATCGCGCGGAGCCATGCAGGATGTGCACATCTGAGGTCCACCGACAGCCGGTGGATCAGGCGGGGCGGGGTGGCTCACCCCGGGACAGCCAGCCGCGCATACCCTGATCGAGCACAACGCCGGAGAGGATCAGCGCAAAGCCCGCCCAGTCCAGAAGCCCGAGGCGCTCTCCGAGAAGGAGGGCCGAGGCGGCGACCGCGAACACGGGGACGAGAAGCGTGCCCAGCGCCGCCGTCGAGGCGCCGACGCGGGCGATCAGCGCGAACCAGAGGGCATAGGCGATGCCTTGCGGGAACACGGCGTGATAGGCGAACACGGCCTGCATGGAGGCGTTCGAGAGATCGAGACGGGGCGTCTCGAACGCCAGCATGCCAAGCCCGGCCGCCGTGGCGCCGACGGCCAGCTGCCAGGTGGTGAGTGCCATGGGATCGGCTTCGGGGCGGGCCCAGCGGAGAAACACCGTGCCCGCTGCCCAGACGATCGCCGAGCCCAGCACGAAGGCGAGACCCGGGGGCACGACGCCCGCGGACAGGGACGGCCAGAACGGCGCCGCCAGCAGCACGATGCCCCCGGCGCCGAGGCCCAGCGCGGCGGCGCGCAACCGGTCGATGGGCTCGGCCAGCGCGATCCAGGCGAAGAGCACCGACCAGAGCGGCATGGTGTATGTCAGGATCGCGGAGCGCGAGGCCGTGAGCGTCATCTGCGCGAAGGCGGCGAGCACGTTGAACGCCGCGACACTCAACAGGCCGCCGACGGCCACGGCGAGCCAGTGCCGGCGCGGCACGACGAGCGACTTTCGCATCGCGAGCGTGGTGGCGGCGAGGACGAGGGTGCCGGCGGCGAGGCCGGCTGCGCGCAAGGTCCAGGGACTCGCGACCGACAGCAGCGTCTTCACGGTCGGGAAGTTCAGCCCCCAGAACAGGGCCGCCGCCCAGATGCGCCACATGGGCCCTCAGCCCTTGAAGCCGGTGGCGAGGACGTAGAGTTCGGCGCTGTCGGAGCGGCTGGCGGGCGGCTTGACGTGACGGACGACCTTGAAGCGTTGCCGGAGCTGGGTCAGCAGCTCACGCTCGGAGCCGCCCTGGAACATCTTGCACAGGAAGGCGCCACCCGGCGACAGCACCTCCACGGCGAAGGCGAGCGCCGCTTCGGCGAGCCCCATGATGCGCAAGTGGTCGGTACCGGTATGGCCGGTGGTCGGCGCGGCCATGTCGGAGAGCACGACGTCGGCGCCACCGTCGCGCAGCAGCGACTTCAGGAGGTCCGGGGCGGTCTCGTCCATGAAGTCGAGCTGGACGATGGCGACGCCGGGGATCGGATCGAAAGCCAGATAGTCGATAGCGACGACTTGTCCCCGACCCTCGTCGGCGCGGGTGCGCTTGGACGCGACCTGCGACCAGCCACCGGGCGCGGCGCCCAGATCGACGACGCGCTGGCCGGACTTCAGGATGCGGTGCTTGTCGTCGATCTCGATCAGCTTGAAGGCGGCGCGGGAGCGCCAGCCCTCCCGCTTCGCGGCCGCGACGTAGGGGTCGTTCAACTGCCGCTCGAGCCAGCGCTGGGACGACGTCGTGCGGCCAGTCGCGGTCTTGAGGCGCACGTTCATCTGACGCGCGCCGCCGAAGCCGCCAGCCGAAGAGCCGGTCTTCGATCGCGGGCCACGCTTGGCCCCGCCCCCTGACTTCGAGCCGGTCATCTCATTCCTCATCCGCCGGGCGACGACGCCCCCGGCCAAAATGTCCATCCTCTGCCATCAGCGAGGCGAGTATGCCCTCGCGCAGCCCCCGGTCCGCGACGCGGAGACTCTCGCAGGGCCAGAGGCGAAGGATCGCCTCGAGAATGGCGCACCCCGCGAGCACCAGATCGGCCCGGTCGCGACCGATGCAGGGCTCGGCCATGCGTTCCTCGTAGCTGCAGGCGAGGAGACGGGCGGTGACGGCGCGAGCCTCGGCGGTGCGCATCCAGCAGCCGTCGACGCGGGAGCGGTCGTAGCGGCGCAGACCCAGATGGATACCGGCCACGGTCGTGACCGTCCCCGACGTGCCGAGCAGATGCGCCGGACGCGCGGCGATACGCGCCTGAAAGCCATAACGCTGTTCGAACGGCGCCAGCAGATCCAGCACGTGGGTGACCATGGCCTCGAAATCGTCCGGCGTGACATGGCGGCCGCCGAAGCGCTCGGCCAGCGAGACGACACCGACCGGCAGCGACGTCCAGGCCGCGATGCAGCTCTGCGCTTCCAGACGGTCGGCGACCGAGCGGCGCCACGGCGCGGGCCGGCGCGACAGATCAAGCCAGATCAGCTCGGACGAACCGCCGCCGATATCGAAAACGAGGGTCAGGTCGGAGCGGCCGTCGAGCAGAGCCGCGCATCCGGCAACGGCGAGACGGGCTTCGGACTCGGGCGTCAACAACTCGATCTCGAGGCCCAGTTCGTCGTTCACACGCTCGAGGAAATCAGGGCCGTTCTCGGCGATGCGGCAGGCCTCCGTCGCGACGAGGCGCGAGCGGACGACGCGGGCGCGGTCGAGCTTGGATGAGCAGACGCGAAGCGCGTCGAGGGTGCGCGCCATGGCGGCTTCCGACAGTCGGCCGCTGACGCTGACGCCTTCGCCGAGGCGGATGATGCGCGAGAAGGCGTCGACCACCTGAAGGCCGCGGCGCGAGGGCCTCGCGACCAGAAGGCGGCAGTTGTTGGTTCCGAGATCGAGGGCGCCGTAGGTGGGGCCGAGCTCGCGCACGCCGTTGCTGTCACCGGCACCGTTGCGGCTGCGGCCATCCGCGGTGCCGCCGGCGGCGGCGTCATCTGAGCCGGGCTTTGCCAACTCGCTTCTCCAGGGCCTGGATTGAGGCGGCCATCGCAGGCGACGGCACGCAGGCGTCAGGCATCATGCTGGACGGTCTTACACTGCACTTTAGGGACAGCGGGCCATGGCGTAAAGTGCTGCATTGCGGCAACGGGCCGTGATCCGGGGGCGGGACCGGCGATCGGGGAAACAACATGGCATCGACAGCGAGACGGCCGGCGACGGCATGGGGGCAGCGGCTCGCGCTGGCGATCTGCGCGGCGGTCCTCGCGGGGCTGCCGGTGACGGCGACGGCCGGTGGCGATATCGAGCGGCTGGTGGCGGCGTACCCCGCGTTCCTCGAGCGAATCGAAGGCAACATGCTCGTCTGGAAGGACGGCACGCGGATGCCGATCGACGACGGGAAGCCAGCCAAGGCGTTCGAGGCGCTGCTCGACCAGCCAGGCATCAAGGACATGTTCCGGTGGCCGTATCCGACAGGCGCCGAGGCAACGCCGCCCGCCTTCCAGGTCGACCCGGGGCGCATCCGGCATCAGGCGCTGTTCGACAAGATGTATGGCGACTGCACGAAGGGACAGACCACGGCGAAGCTCGTCGAGGTCGTGTGGCTGCCGAAGAAGTCCGGCCAGAAGCTGCTCGTGACGCAGGTCAACGGCGTGGCGGAAAAGCTCGCGGCGGTGAGCAAGGTGCTCGACGAACTGCCGGCGCGGTTCGACAGCTTTCTCTTTCCCTCGGCCGGGACCTACGTCTGCCGCAAGATCGCCGGAACGGACCGGCCGAGCGTGCATGGCGCGGGGATCGCCATCGACATCGCGCTGAAGCACGCCCACTACTGGCGCTGGACGAAGCCGGGTGCCGATGGCCGCTATCCGTTCAAGAACAGCATTCCGCCGGAGATCGTCACGGCGTTCGAGGCGCAGGGCTTCATCTGGGGCGGGCGCTGGTATCACTACGACACCATGCACTTCGAGTACCGGCCGGAGCTGATCGGGGCGCGGTGATGCGACACGGGCGAAAGGGAACGGCATGCTGAGCGAGTTGCCCGAGCGGGAGGCCGAAGGCCGGATCGCCGAGATCTTCGCGGAGATCCGCCAGTTCTACGCGACGCCCTATGTGTCCTCGATCCACCGGCATCTGGCGACGCTGCCGGGCGTGCTCGAATGGGCCTGGGAGACGACGGCGCCCCTGTTCCGGTCGGGGCTGGCGCAGGAGACAGGCTGGGCCATCGCGCGAGAGGCGCGGCTCGCGCCGCTCGATCCCATTCCCGGCGATGTGCTGGCGGTTTTCGGGGTCGACGACCTCTCGCGCGGGCAGATCGCGGCACTGGCGGAGGGCTTCGAACGCGTGGCACCGCTCAACCTCGTCTTCGGCGCGGTGCTGCGGGATGCACTCTCCGGCGTTACAGCGCCAGCAGCGCAGGGCTCTGTGCCGACGCCACCCGTCGCGTGGGTGCCGCCGGCGCCGCTGCCGGAGCCGCCCGCTTTCGCCACGCCCGAGGCGCTCGGGGACGCGGGGCAGGCGGTGCTCGAGCGGTTCCGCTCCGGATCGGGCGCGACGGCCTTCGTGCCGGGGCTCTATCGGATGCTCGCAAACTGGCCGGCGCTGCTGGCGCACTTCGCGGTGGTGCTCGGCCCGAGGTTCCAATCGGAGGAAAAGACGCGGCTCGCGGCGCGCCTGCTCGCGGACGTGGATGCGGCGAGCCAGGGGCTTGCAGCCGCGCGCGGACGTGCGACGTCCCCGCCACCGGACGCCGCCACGGCGGACCATCTCGTGCGGATGATCGACGGCTACCGGGTGACCAGCCCCGAGATGATCCTGTTCGGACGGCTGATCCGGGAGGCGGTCACCGCGCGCGCAGCGGGCTCATGATTTCGGCAACCACGGGATGACCCGGCCGGCGGCGGCGCGGGCCTCGACCTCGCTGGGGAAGGTCTGGTCGCCATAGCCGCCGATCCGATACCAGCCGCGGCCGTCCTCGCCGTCGCGACGGTATTCCTCGAAGCCGAAGGTGCCATCGGGGCGACGGAAGACGTCGATGCAGCGGTCGCCGCCTTCTGCCTCGAGCGAGGCCAGCACGAGGTTGCGACCGGCCGTCATGCGTGAGGCTCAAGCCTTGCGGAAGTGGCAGGACACCCAATGACCGTTGGCGCCCTGCTCGAGCTTCGGCACCTCGGTGGCGCAGCGGGGCAACTGGCGAATGGGGCAACGGGTGTGGAAATGGCAGCCGCTCGGAGGCCGGATGGGGTTCGGCACGTCGCCCTGCAGCTTGATGCGCTCGCGCTTGATCGAGGGATCGGGGATCGGCACGGCGGACAACAGCGCTTCGGTGTAGGGGTGCAGCGGCTTGGCGTAGAGTTCGTCGGCGGGGGCGATCTCGACGATGCGGCCGAGGTACATGACGGCGACACGGTTCGAGATGTGCTCGACGACCGACAGGTCGTGGGCGATGAAGACGTAGGTGAGGCCGAACTTCTCCTGCAGGTCCTCCAAGAGGTTGATCACCTGCGCCTGGATCGACACGTCGAGGGCCGAGACCGGCTCGTCGCAGATGATCAGCTTCGGCTCGACGGCGAGCGCGCGGGCAATGCCGATGCGCTGGCGCTGGCCGCCGGAGAACTCGTGCGGGAAGCGGCGCATGTGATCGGCGCGCAGGCCCACCGTCTCGAGCAGCTGGACGACGCGGTCCTCGTGCTCGCGCGGGGTCTTGGCGAGCTTATGGATGACGAGCGCCTCGCCGATGATGGCGCCGACGGTCATGCGCGGGTTGAGCGAGGCGAAGGGGTCCTGGAAGATGATCTGCATGTCGCGGCGGAGCGCGCGCAGTTCCTCGGCGCTCGCCTTCATGACGTCGCGGCCCTCGAAGATCACCGAGCCGGAGGTGGGCGTGATGAGCTGGAGTATGCAGCGGCCCGTCGTCGACTTGCCACAGCCCGATTCACCGACGAGGCCCAGTGTCTCTCCAGCCGCGACCTCGAACGTGACGCCGTCGACGGCGTGCACGCGATCGATCTCGCGCTGGAACAGGCCTCCCTTGATGGGGAAGTGCTTCTTGAGATCGGTCACCTTGAGCAGCGGCTCGGACATGGGCGGGGACGGCTCCTTGGATCTCAGTACAGCACGCAGGCGACCTTGTGCCCCGGCTCGATCTCGCGCAGCGGCGGGATCTCCTCCAGGCATTTGGCGCTCGCCATCTTGCAGCGGGCGGCGAAGCGGCAGCCCGGCGGCGGCATCAGCATGTTGGGCACCGTGCCGGGAATGGCTTCCAGACGCTCCTTCGCGCGGCCGGCGCGATCGAGGCGCGGGATCGAGCGGATGAGGCCCTGGGTGTAGGGGTGGAGGGGCTTGGCGAAGAGCTGGCCGACGGGCGCCTCCTCGACGACCTTGCCGGCGTACATCACGACGACGCGCTGCGTCACCTCGGCAACGACGCCCATGGCGTGGGTGATCAGCATCACCGCCATGCCGAGGCGCTCCTTCATCTCGGCGAGGAGATCGAGGATCTGGGCCTGGATGGTCACGTCGAGCGCGGTGGTCGGCTCGTCGGCGATCAGGAGCTGCGGGTTCAGCGACAGCGCCATCGCGATCATCACGCGCTGGCGCATGCCGCCGGAGAACTGGTGGGGATAGTCGTTGACGCGCCGCTCGGCGTTGGGGATCTGGACGAGGCGCAGCATCTCGGCGGCGCGGTCCATGGCCTCCTTCCGCGTCACCTTCTCGTGGCGGCGGACGACCTCGGCGATCTGCTCGCCGACGCTGAAGACGGGGTTGAGCGAGGTCATCGGCTCCTGGAAGACGATCGCGATCTCGCGGGCGCGGATCTCGTTCATCTCGGCCTTGGACAGTGGAATGAGATCGCGGCCCTTCCAGAGTATCTGGCCGGCGACGAACTCGCCGGGCGGCATGGCGATGAGCTTCAGGACCGACATGGCGGTGACGGTCTTGCCGCAGCCGGACTCGCCCACGACGCCGACCGTCTCGCCGGCATTGATGGCGATGTCGACGCCGTCGACGGCCCGCACCATGCCGTCGTCGGTCCTGAAGTGGGTCTTGAGACCGCGGATATCGAGCAGGGGCTCGCTCATCGAGGGATCGTCCTCACAGGGGAGAGAGTGCGGGGAACCGGCACTAGAGAACGCGCCGCGGATCGAGCGCGTCACGCAGACCGTCACCGATGAAGTTGATGGTGAGGACGGCGAGGAAGATGGCGGCTCCCGGGAAGAGCGCCCAGTGGGGCGCGATGTCGAGGTGATCCTTGGCGTCGAACAGGAGGCGGCCCCAGGTGGGGATGTCGGGCGGGAAGCCGAGGCCGAGGAACGAGAGAGTCGATTCCGCAATGATGGCCGCCGCGACGTCGATGGTGCCGGCGACGATGACGGGGCCGAGCGCGTTCGGCAGGATGTGGCGGAAGACCTGACGCGTCGGCGAGGCGCCGAGAGCCCGCGCCGCCTCGACGAATTCCTTTTCGCGCAGCGACAGGAACTGGGCGCGGACAAGCCGCGCGACCGGCATCCAGCGCAAGCCGCCGATGACCGCGACGACCAGGATGAAGACGCCGCCCTCGGGACCGAACGTGGCAGTCAGGCCGTCGCGAAACAGATAGATGATCAGCAGCAGCAGCGGCAGCGTCGGCAGCGAGAGGAAGAGGTCGGTCAGCCACATCAGGAAGGCGTCGACCCAGCCGCGGGACATGCCCGCGACGGCACCGACCAGCACTCCCACGAAGACGGCAACCGCCATCGCCGCGAGGCCGACGGCAAGTGAAATCCGGCCGCCATAGAGCATACGTGCCAGCAGGTCCTGGCCAAGGTCGTCGGTGCCGAGGGGATGAGACAGCGACGGGCCCTGCAACGTGGCGGCAAAATTGATGTCGTTGATCGGCACGGGCCAGATGATCGGACCGAGCAGGATGGCCAGAATCATGATGCCGAGGATCACGGAACTCGCCACGGCGAGGCGATGACGGCGAAAGCGCCGCCATGCCTCGCGCCGAGGCGAGAAGGTCGCCTCGACCGCGGGCGCGGGCTTGCCCGGCTCAACGGTAGGAGATGCGTGGGTCGAGCCAGCCATAAAGGATGTCCGCGATCAGGTTGAACAGGACGACGAGGCAAGCGAACACGAACGTGACGGCCATGATCACCGGCGTATCGTTCGCGAGCATCGAGGAGATCAGCAGCGAGCCGATACCGGGCACGCGAAAGATCTGCTCGGTGACGATGGCGCCGCCGAACACGACCGGCATCTGCAGCGCGATCAACGTCACGACGGGAATGAGGGCATTGCGCACGACGTGCTTCAGGATCACGACGCGTTCCTCGAGGCCCTTCGAGCGCGCCGTGGTCACGTAGTCGAGGCGGATCACGTCGAGCACGGCGGAGCGGACGTAGCGCACCAGCGAGGCGCCCTGGAACAGGCCGAGCACCGTCACGGGCATGATCGATTGCTTGATATGCTCCCAATAGAACTGCCAGCCCGTCGCGGCGATATCGGCCCGATAGACGAACGGCAGCCAGTCGAGCCAGATCGAGAACACGAGAATCAGCAGCAGACCGGTGAAGAACGTCGGCAGCGAAAAGCCGACGAAAGCGAGCGTGTTGGCGATCTGGTCGAAGACCGAGTAAGGGCGCGTCGCGGCATAGATGCCGACCGGCAGGGCGACGAGCAGCGCCAGGATCTGGGCGGAGCCGATCACGATGAGCGTGGTCGGCAGCCGCTGGAGGATCAACGTGTCGACATCCACCCGGCTGACGAACGAATAGCCCCAGTCCCCCTGGAGCATCGCCGTCAGCCAGCGGAAGTAGCGCACGTAGACGGGATCATCGAGGCCGAACTTGCGACGCAACGCCTCCTGAACCTCGGGTGGCACGTTGGGATTGGTCGCGAGTTCCTGGAACGGATCGCCGGGCGCCAGCGCCAGCACCGTGTAGAGCACGGCGCTGATGCCCAGCAGACTCGGAATCGCGATCAAGAGCCGTCGCAGCAGATAGTCGGCCATGGTGGCTCCCGCTCAGGCTGCCGCGATGCGGCAGCGCACGACGATTCTCAAGCCTTGCGATGCCACTCGTGCAGGTAGCCCAGTTCGAGATCCCAGCCGCTCAGCCTGTTGACGATGGTGTTCGACGTCGAGCTGACAGAGGGGCGGGCAACGACCGGAATCGTCGCCTGATCGTTGACGACGAGGTCGTTGCACTTGATCAGCAGGGCGGCCCGCTTGATGGGATCGAGCTCGTTCTGGGCCGCCTTGTAGGTGTTGTCGTAGTCCTCGTTCTTCCAGCGCGAGATGTTGCGACCCTGCCACTTGTTGGCCTTGGTCGCGACCTCCCACGACAGGAACTGCTGCAGGAAGACCTCGGGGTCCGGCTGCGGCATGGTCGTCGTGTACATCTCGAGGTCGGTATAGAACTTCGTGAACGTGTCGGGATTGGCCACGTCCGACGAGAAGAACACCGACGCGGTGATGGACTTCAGCTCGACGTCGATACCGGCCTTCTGGCAGGCCTGCTTGACGATGGCCTGGGTCTTCTGGCGCGGTGCGTTGGTCGAGGTCTGAAAGACCACCTTGAGGCGCTTTCCGTCCTTGGCGCGGATGCCGTCGGAGCCCTTCTTCCAACCGGCGTCCTCGAGCAGCTTCGCGGCCTTCTCGATATTGAACTCGTACTTCGTGTTCGGGGACCGGAACTTCGGCGGGTTGTTGACGAAGTTGGCAGTCGCGGTGCCGGTGCGGCCGTAGATGTGTTTCTCGACGGAGTCCTTGTCGACGAGCAGCGCCAGGGCCTGACGCACGGGCTTCTCGGTCAGGAAAGGATGCTTCGTCTTGATGCTCGAGCGCTCGCCATCGACCTCGGTCCAGGGGTCGGTGTTGTTGAGCAGGATCATCTCGATGTTGCCGCTCTCCGTGATGACGACGCGGCCCTTGCCGCCCGTCTCCAGGTTCTTCAGCACCGAATCCTCGACCTGCATGTTCCAGGCGTGATCGAACTCGCCGGTCTGCAAGACGGCGCGGGCGGCCGAAACGGCATCGCCACCGCCCTTCATCTCGACGGTGTCGAAGAAGGGACGGTTGGGGAGATGATACTTGTCGTTCCTCTCGCCGCGGACGATGTCGCCGGGCTTGAAGTCGACGAACTTGTAGGGACCGGTGCCGACCGGCTTCAGGTTGGTCGGGGCCTCGCGCGACTTGTCGCCGGTGAAGCCTTCGTAGAGGTGCTTCGGGATGATCATGCCGCGGCCGCCGACGAAGGCGTCGGCCCAGAACGGAGTCGGCTTGGCGAAGATCACCTTGATCGTGTGGCTGTCGACCTTCTCGACCTTGACGTCCTTGTAGCTGCCCGAGGTGGTCGCAGCGGTGCCGGGATCGCGGGCGAACTCCCAGTTGAAGACGCAGTCATCGGCGGTGAACGGCTTGCCGTCGTGCCACATGACGTCCTTCTTCAGCTTCCAGACGACGCTCATGCCGTCGGCGGCCAAACCACCGTTCTCGCGGCTCGGGATCTCGGCGGCGAGGAGCGGGAACAGGTTGCCTTCCGGATCCCAGCCGGCGAGCGGCTCATAGAAGATGCGGGCGGCGTTCTGGTCCTTGGTGCCGACGGCGAAATGCGGGTTGAGCAGCGTGGGGGCCTGCCAGAACAGCAGTTTGAGTGGGCCACCGCCGCCGGCCTTCGTCGGCGCGTAATTGAACGTGGACTGAGCCATGGCGACGCCGCCAAAGGACAGCAGCTGGTTGGCGAGAGGCGCCGTCAGGCCGACGGCGGCCATGCGGGTGAGGAACCGGCGACGGGACAGACGGCCGTCCTTCACGTCACCAATCAACCGACGAAGGGTCTTGTCGTCCATAATCTACCTCCCAAGGCCCATTGCGGGCTCACTGTTCAATCACTCGACCTCGCGCCACACCGACTGGACCTCCAGTTGCGCCGATCGCGAGCGGGGCCGGTCAGGACGGACATGACCCACGTGATCCTGGCTGCCGATAAAATCAGCAGGCTTCGGCGGGGTCAACGCGCGCCCCCGATGAATCTCGCGTCTCCCAGCACAAAAATGCAGCCGCAGCACTCGATGCGACCCAGTCGCTGCTCGGTTGCACCTCCATCCGCACCATTCGAATGGCTGTTGCCGAAGTGCCGCGGCGCCGGCCGAACATGCCGCAAACAGGCGGCGGAAGGCGCTTTTCCAGCCTTCGGCCGGTGGACACTCGCCCCCGAATCGAGGCTCGGTCAATCCAACGAAATTTGCGATTGCATAGGATGCGGGGGCCAGACAATGACGGTCGAAACGGAAACAAACGTCAGCCGAGTGTCCAAAGGATGTGCCGCGCGCACTCGTAAAGCCGCGCGCCGTACCGTCATGACTGTGGCAATGGCGAGCATGCTGCCGGTCATCGGCGCAGGGAGCGCGCTGGCGCAGTGCGCACGGCCCTCGGGTGCCGGCGCCTCGGTGTTTGACTTCATTCCGCTCGCCTCCGGTACTGCCGTCAGCTCGATCATCGCAACCATCAGCTCGGTCAATACGTCGTCGCTGGCGCAGTCCACCGCGCTGGTCAGCACGCCGCCCAATCCCGCTCCCGACTCACAGGGCGGTGGCCGGTGGAGCCGCGTGATCGCGGGTATGGTGGAGACCGAGAACAACACCTCCACGACGGCGACCGTCGGCCCGCTGGCCAACGCGACCGTCGATTGCCGTGCCACAACGAGCCTCGACTTCATCGGCACCCAGGCCGGCATGGATATCGGCAAGTTCAACTTCGCCGGTGGTGGCAACATCCACTGGGGCTTCACGACCGGCTACTTCGACGTGTCGGCGAAAGACAAGACCCCTGGAATCAGCACCTTCAGCAGCGACAACCAGATCCCGTTCGCCGGTCTCTACCTGGCGCTGTCGAGCGGCAACTTCTCGATCGACGCCCAGGTGCGCGGCGACTTCTATCACATGGAGCTCAGCGACACCGATCAGGGCATGTTCAAGCAGCCCATCACGGCGCGCGGCGTAGCCTTCCTCTGGAATGCCGCCTACCGGTTCGATCTCCCGAACAACTGGTTCATCGAGCCGTCGATCGGTGGCGTCTCGTCGCGCACGGAGATCGACCGGATCGATGTGGCCGGCGGTATCAACGTGCCGGTCGGCCTGACGCCGAGCCTCACCTTCCCGGGCAGTGTGCAGATCGACGACGTGAACAGCCTGCTCGGTCGCGCCAGCGTGCGGATCGGCACGACGTTCGTTGATGGCAAGATCGCCTGGCAGCCCTTCGCGACCGGCAGCGTGTTCCACGAGTTCGCCGGGAACGTTCGCACCGACATGTCGACCCTGCTCGTCGGCTTCCCGTTGAGCGCAACTTCGACGACGAGCCGCGAAGGCACGTTCGGGCACATCGGCGTCGGTCTGGCCGGTGTCCTGCTGGATACCGGTTGGCTCGGCTACATCCGAGGCGACTATCGCTTTGGCGAGAACATCGAAGGCATCAGCGTCAACGCGGGTCTGCGCTACCAGTTCACGCCGAGCGACATCAAGGCGAGCATGAAAGACGGCGGCTCTGCCGGCCATTCCGCACCCTTTAACTGGACCGGCCTCTATGCCGGCTGGAGCACGGGCGCGGTCTGGGGCGAAGAGCACTGGACCTTCTCCAACGGAGCCACGACCTCTCCGAAGTATCAGGGTGCGGCGGTTGGCGGTCAGCTCGGCTACAACTGGCAGATCGGGCACACCGTGCTCGGCGTCGAGGTAGACTACAACTGGAGCAACGCCGAGGGCGGCCAGAGCTGCCCGAACGGCAACTTCTTCTCGTGCGTCGCCGAGATGGAGAGCATCGGCTTCCTGACGGGCCGTCTCGGTTACGCACATCAGCGGGCGCTCTACTACGTGAAGGGCGGTCTAGCGGTTGCCGAGGTCACACCGCACGGCAAGTTCAACCTCGCCGGCGCAGGACTCGCGCCGGCAGTGGCGCTGCTGAGCCCGAGCGATACCAAGACGGGTTGGGCCATCGGCGCAGGCATGGAATACGCACTGACAGACCGCTGGACGGTGCGGGGCGAGTGGATGCACTTCGATCTCGGCAAGGAAGACTTTGTCTTCGAGGCCGGGGGCACGCCGACGAGCGTCGATACGGTGGGCAACATCGCACGGGTTGGCGTGAACTATCACTTCGGCCACCGCGGGCACGACTACGGCCACGAACCGATGAAGTAAGTCACTTCGGGGCAGCTTCGACGGGCTGCCCCACTCCCGGACACGAAGAAACCCGGCGCGACGAGCGGCCGGGTTTTTTCATGGGCGCAGGGATGAGTGGCGCAGGTCTGGCGGGATCAGAACACCGGCGGCCAGAAGCGGCCCAACTGGCGCGTCGCCGAGTAGGTCTGGCGCTCGGCGCGGTAGGCCTGCCGATAGACGGGACGAGCCGGCTCGGCACGCTCCCGTTGCGGCCGGGCGCGACGCTCGACCTTACGCGTGGCCGGAGCCGTGGCGCGGGATGCTGTTCCGCCGTGGGCCTCGATCTGCCGGGTGGGGGGCAGCGGATCGGCGCCGATGGCGGCCGGAGGCAGTTGCGGCGCTGCCTGAGGCTCGATCGGGGCGCCAAAGGGTGCGGCCGCAACGATCAGCGAGGTATCGGCCGACGGCACGGGCAATGGAGGCAGCGCGAGAGATTGCGCGGCAGGGCCAGCGGGATAGGCGAGCACCGGCGTGCGCAGGTCGCTCGAGGGCGTGATGCTTTGGGCGTTCGCCGCCGTGGCGAGCAAGGCGCTGGTCAGAATAGCCAGAGTCAGTCTCATGGCGGCGTCTCCAATCGATTGCCGGCGGCCCGATGGCCGACGCGGCATACCTCGCACCATAGGCGCAATCCTTCGATCGCACAATACGCAACGCTTCGGGTCGATTCACGGTTGCGTGATGGCGATGATCCGCGCCGTCGTTGCCGGGCTCAGTTCTCGTCCATCTTGAGGGCGGCGATGAAGGCTTCCTGCGGGATCTCGACGGAGCCGAACTCGCGCATCTTCTTCTTGCCCTTCTTCTGCTTGTCGAGAAGCTTGCGCTTGCGCGAGATGTCGCCGCCGTAGCACTTGGCGAGCACGTCCTTACGGAGCGCGCTGATCGTCTCGCGGGCGATCACCTTGGCGCCGATGGCGGCCTGGATGGGGATCTTGAAGAGATGCTGGGGGATCAGCTCCTTCAGCTTCTCGCACATGGCGCGGCCACGCTGCTCGGAGCGCGAGCGGTGCACCACGATCGAGAGGGCGTCGACGGGCTCGGCGTTGACGAGGACCGAAAGCTTCACGAGGTCGCCCTCCTCATAGCCCCTGATGTGATAGTCGAACGAGGCATAGCCGCGCGAGACCGACTTCAGGCGGTCGTAGAAGTCGAAGACGACCTCGTTCAGGGGCAGATCGTACACCAGCATGGCGCGCGAGCCGACGTAGGTCAGGTTCTTCTGGCGGCCGCGACGGTCCTGGCAGAGTTTCAGCACCGCGCCCAGGTAGTCGTCCGGCACGAGGATGGTCGCCTCGATCCACGGCTCCTCGATGTGATCGATGCGCATGGTGTCCGGCATGTCGGCCGGGTTGTGCATCTCGATCATCTTGCCGTCGGTCATGTGCAGGTTGTAGATGACGCTCGGCGCCGTCGTGATGAGGTCGAGGTTGAACTCGCGCTCGAGCCGCTCGGTGATGATCTCGAGATGCAGCAGGCCGAGGAAGCCGCATCGGAAGCCCTGGCCGAGCGCGGCGCTCGTTTCCATCTCGAAGGAGAAGCTGGCGTCGTTGAGGCGCAGCTTGCCCATGGCCTCGCGCAGGTCCTCGAAGTCGGCGGCGTCCACCGGAAAGAGGCCGCAGAAAACGACCGGCTGGGCCGGCTTGAAGCCGGGCAGGGCCTCGGCGGTGGGGTTCTTCTCATCGGTTACGGTGTCTCCGACGCGGGTGTCGGCGACCTGCTTGATGGCGGCGGTGAAGAAGCCGATCTCGCCGGGGCCGAGATCCTCGACGGTTTCCTGCTTGGGGCGGAAAATGCCGACGCGATCGATCGGGTAGGCGCCGCCCGTGGCCATCAGCTTGACGCGCTGGCCCTTCTTCATGACGCCTTCCTTGACGCGCACGAGCACCACGACGCCCAGATAGGTGTCGTACCAGCTGTCAATCAGCATGGCCTTCAGGGGCTTGTTGCGATCGCCCGAGGGCGGGGGCAGGCGCTCGACGATGGCCTCGAGCACCTGCTCGACGTTGAGGCCGGTCTTGGCCGAAACGCCGATGGCACCGGACGCGTCGATGCCGATCACGTCCTCGATCTGGGCCTTGACCCGATCCTCGTCGGCCGACGGCAGATCGATCTTGTTCAGGACGGGCAGGATCTCGAGATTGTTGTCGAGGGCCTGATAGACATTGGCGAGCGTCTGGGCCTCGACGCCCTGGGACGCGTCCACGACGAGTACGGCGCCTTCGCAGGCAGCCAGTGAGCGCGAGACCTCGTAGGCGAAATCGACGTGGCCGGGGGTGTCCATCAGGTTCAGCTGATAGACCTTGCCGTCCTTCGCCTTGTAGTCGAGGCGGACGGTCTGGGCCTTGATCGTGATGCCGCGTTCCTTCTCGATATCCATCGAGTCCAGGATCTGGTCCTGCATCTCACGGTCGGTGACGTTGCCGCACAGCTGGATCAGCCGGTCGGACAAGGTCGACTTGCCGTGGTCGATGTGGGCGATGATGGAGAAGTTGCGGATCAGCGATGTGTCGGTCATGGGCGGGAGATAGCACCGAAGGCCCGCCGAAAGAAGAGGTGAGGCGAGTTGCCGCCGCCCCCCGCGACGCGCCTCCCGGTCGGCAGGCCGCCGTCAGGCGAGCAGCGCCTTGGCTTTCTCGAGGGCGATGAAGCCGTTGGAGGCGACGATGATGTCGTGGCGGGCGACGAGGTCCATGCGGGCCATGGCCTCGCGCGGCTGCTTCTGGAGGCCCGAGATGACGAGGCGGCCGCCCCTCTTGCCGAGATCGGTCGCCAGATCCTCGATGGCCGAAAGCGCGGTTGCATCGACCAGGGGTACATCGCGCATGCGCAGGATGAGGACCCTCGGATAGCTGCCGCTCATGCGGAGCGTGTCCGCGAGTGAACTGGCGCCGCCGAAAAAGAGCGGGCCGGCCAGCGACAGCACCTGGATGCCGGCCGGAAGCTCCATCTCGGTCAGGACCGAACGTGGCTGCGCTTCGGGCTCGTCGGGCTCGTCGAGGCGGTTCGAGGTGCCGATCCCAGCCACCGCGGCTTCGGCCATGCGGTGCATGAAGAGCATGCAGGCCAGCCCGAAGCCGACACCGATCGCGACGTTGAGATCGACGAGGATGGTCAGGACGAGGGTCGCGAGGAGGACCAGGCGATCGTCGAAGGGTGCCCGCTGCAGGAAATGGCTGACCTCCGACCAGTCGATCAGGCGCCAGGCGACGCTCAACAGGACCGCGGCGAGGCAAGGGAGCGCCAGATAGGACGCGAGGGGGGCGGCGAGCAGCATGAACAGCAGCACGAAGACCGCGTGGAAGACGCCGGACAGCGGTGTTCGCGCGCCCGCCGAGATGTTGGTTCCCGTGCGCGCGATCACGCCCGTCGCGGGAAGCCCTCCGAACAGGGGTGACGCAATGTTGGCGATGCCCTGGCCCATGACCTCGGCGTTGGAGCGGTGGCGGCCGCCCGTCTTGGCGTCGGCGGCGACGGCGGAGAGGAGCGATTCCACGCCGACGAGGAAGGCGATGGTGAAGGCCGACGGCAGCACAGCCGAGATCATCGCCGGCGACAGATCGGGAAGCTGCGGCATCGGCAAGGCGCTCGGGATACCGCCGAACCGGCTGCCGATCGTGTCGACGGGAAGACCCAGCGCCCAGGCCAGACCGGAAGCGCCGACAACCGCGAACAGCAGCCCCGGCCAAGCGGGCCGCCAGCGGCGCATGCCCGAGATGACGGCGAGCGTCACCACGCCGACGAGGAGGGCCGCCCAGTTGAACGATTGGCGCATCTCCCAGAGCGCGGGCACCTTGTGCAGGACCTCGGCGGGGACATCGCCCGAGAGGCCGAAGAAGTCCTTGAGCTGGCCGATGGCGATGATGACGCCGATGCCGCTCGTGAACCCGAGGATGACGGGACCGGGGATGTACTTGATATAGGTGCCGAGCTTCAGGAGCGCCGCGCCTACGAGAAGAAGTCCCGCGAGGAAGGTCGCGGTCATGAGGCCGGCGACGCCGTGCACCTGGACGATGCTGGCGATGATGACAATGAAGGCGGCCGCGGGACCGCCGACCTGGAACCGACTGCCGCCGAGCGCCGAGATGAAAAACCCCGCCACGACGGTGGTGATGAGCCCGCGGTCCGGCGTGACGCCGGCACCGATGGCGATCGCCATCGAGAGAGGCAGCGCGAGAATGGCGACGGTGAGACCGGCCAGCAGGTCCTTGCCCAGCGCTTCGGCCGAATAGCCTTCGCGAAGGGCGATGACCAGTTTCGGGACCAACGCCGACCAGTAGGACGGCGCGGATCTGGCGCTCTCGGTCTGAGAGACCGTGGCGGCCGCAGCCGTCGGCTCGTGCCTCGGCATGTCGCTCATCTTTCGTGCGATCCAGCAGTCTTGCGATAGGAAAAAACTATATTAGCGATACCAATTTCCAATCAATAGCTGTGATGCTGCGGAGCTTCGGTCCGCTGAAACGAAAACGGGGCAGCCCTGCGGCTACCCCTGACTTTGTCCGCGTCGGATCGTGCAGCAAAAGCCGTCTACTGCTTGGCCGGCTCGGATACGGTCTTCACGACACTCGACGTCGGGCGGGCGTTGGCGCTGACGGGGCTTTTCACCTGCGCCGCGACGAGGGCATCGTACTCGGGCAGCGATTTCACGGTGGCCGCGGAGCGCACGTCGACGACCTTGTAGCCGCCGGCCTTCAGCGCCTTCAGCAGATCGCCGATGGCCTGGGCGGTGTTCTTCTGGAAGTCGTGCATCAGAACGATGCCCTTGCCGCCGTTCTTCTCCAGCCGCTTCATGACCGACGGAACGAGCTGTGCGGCGCCCTTCAGCTTGAAATCGAAGCTGTCGACGTCGGTCGACCAGATCGCGAGGTTGCGCTCGCCGACGTATTTCACCATCTCGGGCGGGTGCTGAAGCGCCGGGAAGCGGAAGAACGAGCCCACCTTGTCCGCCTGCTCGCCGAGGCTGCGGCGTGTGGCCGAGATGCCCATCTCGATCTCGCCCTTGCGCTTGGCGTCGTCGAGCTTCGCGTTCGAGAGCGCGACGTGGGAGAACGTGTGCGTGCCGATCGTATGCCCGGCGGCCGCGACCTGGCGCAGGATGTCGGGGTGCCACAGCGCGTGCTTGCCGATGACGAAGAAGATGCCCTTCGTGCAATGCTCGGCCAGCGCCTTCAGAACGGCGGGGGTGTTGGCCGGCCAGGGGCCGTCGTCGAACGTCAGCACCACTTCACCTGGTTTCAGGAAATCGTGGTCCTTGAAATGCTCGAAGCCGAAGCCCGGGCCGCCGGAGGTGTCGATCTCGACGACACGCGAGACGCCCAGCGCATCGGGATTGCCGGGGCAGGCGGTCGCGAGGGCGGGGGCCGAAAACGCGGCGAGCACGGGAAGCGCAAAAGCAAGCAGCGCAACGGGCGCTTTGATCGACATGGCGCGGGCCTCTCCGAATCGGTTGCAGGGCTGAACAACGATTTCGGCGCGAGGCTTCCCCGGATCGGCGAGGTCTCGCAAGGCGGCGGGTGGTTGGTGTGCGCTTTTTGAGGAGAGAGTGTGACTGCAAAACTGCAAGTCACCCGAGGCCACGGGCGAGCGGACCGACCGTCGCCATCACCGGTTGACGTCGGGGCGGCGCACCACCGCTGCGACGGCGGTAGGGTCCCGCCGGACACGCCTGAAATGGCGTACCCGGCGGGCGAGGAACAGAGGTCAGCTCTTGGCCAGGGTCTCGAGGCGGCCGATGATCTGGTCGAGGATCGGCTTGGCAACCGGGCCGACACCGGCAGACTGCAGGGCCTTCTCGAGGACCGGGCGCAGGAGCGGGAGGAGCTGGGCCGCGTAGCTCGCGAGCGTGCGGCGGGCATCGGGCTGAAGCCCTGCCGCCGTGTTCTGGATGCCGGAGAGCTGATCGGCCATGGCCTGCAGCTTCGGCATCGCCTCACGCGCGGTCGCCTGGTCGCGGATGCCGCCGACCGTGCCGCGCAGACTTTCCGCGAGCGAGCCGAGCTGGGCGCCGATGTTCTGGTTGCCGACAGTGATCGTCGGCGCGGCCGGAATGGCCGTTGCAAGCTGGCGCTGCTGGCCGAAATAATAGTAGCCGAGCACGGCAAGTGCCACTGCGGCAGCCACCATCGGCCACATGCCGAGCGAGTTCGACTTCGCGGCGGGCCGTGCCGCCTCCTGCACCTTGGCCGCCGGGCTTGGCGCAGAGAGGCCGTCGAGCAGGCCGGTTCCCTTCAGGAGATCGGAGAGGCCGGCCGGCATGGCGGCCTGGATGTTCTCGCGCTGGCCCATCAGCATGCTGGTGAGACCGGCCGCGTCGAGGCCCGCGTCTTTCTGCTGCTTGGCCAGCGTGCCGAGCACTACCGGCGCCATCATGCCGACGAGGCTCTGCGTCGCGCCGTCGCCGAGGCCGGCGAACTTGCCGACAGCGCCGGTCAGGCCCTTGAAGGCGCCACCGCCGAGGAGGTCGCCGAGCGCGTCGTTGCCCTTCTTGGCGATCTCGGTCTGCTGGGCGCCGCCGAAGATGCTGCCGAGGTCGCCGAGGATGTCGGTGTTCTGCTTCGAGAGCACCTCGCCGAGCTGGCGACCGCCGCCGGGCTTGCTCGCCACGCCAGTGATGCCGGCGAGAATGGTCGGCAGGATGGCCGCAATCGCCGAGCGGACGAGCGGGCTCTGGATGCCGAGCGACGTCGCGATGCGATCGACGAGCATCGGCGTCAGATACTTCATGGCCATGGAGACGATATTCATCGGGCGATCCTCACCAAATCTACGACTTCCGCACGTCCGGCACGCCTGGCGCCGGAGAGGCCCTCACATAGAGCAGCGGAATGCTCAGACTACCACTGATTACGGAATAACTCTAAGCACCTTGCCGGAGGCGGCGTCGGTCAGCAGCCAGATGTGACCGTCCGGGCCCTGGCGCACGTCGCGAATGCGCGCGCCGAGGTTCGACAGAAGTTTCTCCTCGGCGACGACGCGGTCGCCGTCGAGGACGAGACGGTGCAGCGCCTGCCCGGCGAGCGCGCCGACCAGCAGATTGCCGCGCCAGCCGGGATAGACGTCGCCGGTGTAGAAGGCCATGCCCGAAGGCGCGATGGAGGGGTCCCAGTAATAGATCGGCGGCTCCATCCCGGACTTGTCCGTCGCCTCGTGGATCGGGCGGCCCGAGTAGTCGATGCCGTAACCGACGACCGGCCAGCCGTAGTTCGCGCCGCGCTTCACGATGTTGATCTCGTCGCCGCCGCGGGGGCCGTGCTCGACGACCCAGAGAACCCCTGTGCGCGGGTCGATGGCGGCCGATTGCGGATTGCGGTGGCCGTAGCTCCAGATCTCCGGGCGCGCGCCATCACGGCCGACGAAGGGATTGTCCGCAGGGAGGGCGCCATCCGGATCGATGCGGACGACCTTGCCCCAATGACGGCCTAGATCCTGGGCGAAGCGCATCTGGAAGCGCTCGCCAAGGGTGACGAACAACTTGCCGTCGGGCGCGAAGACGAGCCGGGCCCCGAAGTGCAGGCCGCCGCTGCTCGCGGGCTCCTGGCGGAAGATGACCTCGAGGCCCTCGAGGCGATCCTCACCCGGCAGGCCGACAAGGCGCGCACGCGCCACCGCCGTGCCGTTCGTGCCGCCGCCACGGGGCTCGGCGTAGGCGAGATAAACGAGACGCGAGCGATCGAAGTCCGGCGCCAGCGCCACATCGAGCATGCCGCCCTGGCCAGTGGCCGCGACGGCGGGCGCGCCCGCCAGCGGCTTCGAGAGACGACCGTCGCGATCAACGATGCGAACACGGCCGGGGCGCTCGGTGACGATCAGGCGGCCGCCGGGCAGGAACTGGAGGCCCCAGGCGTTTTCGAGGCCGTCGGCCTTGACCTCGGTACGGACGCCGCTCGCGGCGGGGGCCGGAGCCTTGGTCGCGGTGGCGCCGGCCGGCCGGGAAGAGAGCGGTAGCAGGGCTGCGACGAGGGCTACGACCAGCACGGCTCCGGCAACGCGCATCGGTGACTTCGACATCGTGTCCTCCCAATCGCTCCGGGCACTCAGAAGGCACTACAGCGGGCGGCGGGACCGGATGGCCGCCGCCAAGGTGCCGTCGTCGAGATAGTCGAGTTCGCCGCCGACGGGCACGCCCTGCTGGAGCACCGAGACGGCAACCCCGCTGGCGGCGATCTGTTCCCGAACATAATGCGCGGTGGACTGGCCTTCGACGGTGGCGTTGAGGGCGAGCAGCACCTCGGTGACCGGCGGCACGGCGCGCTCGACGAGGCGGGGGATGGCGAGCTGGTCCGGGCCGATGCCGTCGAGCGGCGAGAGATGGCCCCCGAGCACGTGATAGAGGCCGTTGACGACGCCCGCGCGTTCGAGCGCCCACAGGTCGCCGATCTCCTCGACGACCACGATCATCGTCCGGTCGCGGCGTTCGTCGGAGCAGATGGTGCAGGGCGCCACGGTATCGAGATTGCCACATACGGGGCAGTCGCGGAGGCGCTCGGCGGCCTCGGACATGGCGCGAGAGAGCGGCTCGAGGAGGTCGGCACGCCGTTTCAGGAGGGCGAGGGCCGCTTTGCGCGCCGAACGCGGCCCGAGACCCGGCATGCGCGCCAGAAGCTGGATCAGGCGCTCGATCTCGGGTCCCTGGGTCTTGCGTGCCATGCCTGCCGTCCCGCCGCGAGATCGCGGGATCTGCCCGCCTGCCAGCCGGAACATAGTGGCCCGCCGCGTCTTGTTCCAGCCACTCGGGCGCGGCCGACCACCTTGGGCAACGCGATCTTTCCTTCCGGCGCCGCTCCGTGGCATTGTCCGGGCCAGACAACGACAAACTCCGGAGGCAAACCCCATGTCCGATGCCGTGATCGTCTCGACCGCCCGCACGCCGATCGGACGCGCGTTCCGAGGCGCGTTCAACAAGGTGCACGGCGCAACGCTCGGCGGCCATGCCGTGGCCGAAGCCGTCAAGCGTGCCAAGGTGGATCCCTCGGAAATCGACGACGTGCTGATGGGCTGCGCCATGCCGGAAGGCGCGACGGGCGGCAATATCGCGCGCCAGATCGCGGTTCGCGCCGGCCTGCCGGTGACGGTGCCGGGGGCGACGGTCAACCGGTTCTGTTCGTCGGGACTGCAGACGATCGCCATGGCGGCCCAGCGCATCCGGTCGGACGACGCCGGGATCATCGTCGCAGGCGGACTCGAGAGCATCAGCCTCGTGCAGTCGAACCAGAACGTGCTCGGCGCCAAGGACGAGTGGATCGAGCAGCACGTGCCGGCGATCTACTGGCCGATGATCCAGACCGCCGACAACGTCGCCAAGCGCTACAACGTCAGCCGCGACAAGCAGGACGCCTACGCGCTCGAGAGCCAGCGGCGGACGGCTGCGGCGCAGCAGGCGCGGAAGTTCGACGACGAGATCGTGCCGCTGACGGCGGACAAATACATCATCGACAAGGAAGGCAAGATCGCGGGCACCGAGACGTTCACGCTGACCCGCGACGAGGGCAACCGTCCGGAGACGAACATCGAAGGCCTCGCCAAGCTGAAGCCGGTCGCGGGCGAGGGCAACTTCATCACCGCCGGCAACGCGAGCCAGCTCTCGGACGGCGCGTCGGCGACGGTCGTGATGAGCGACAAGGAAGCGCAGAAGCGCGGGCTCCAGCCGCTCGGCATCTATCGCGGCTTCGAAGTTGCCGGATGCCATCCGGACGAGATGGGGATCGGGCCGATCTTCGCGGTGCCGAAGCTCCTGAAGAAGCACGGCCTCAAGGTGGACGACATCGGCATCTGGGAACTCAACGAAGCGTTCGCGGTGCAGGTGATCTACTGCATGGAGACGCTCGGTATCCCGCACGACCGGCTCAACGTGGACGGCGGCGCGATCTCGGTCGGGCATCCCTACGGCATGTCAGGGGCCCGGCTCACGGGGCACGCGCTGATCGAGGGCAAGCGACGCGGCGACAAGTATGCGGTCGTGACCATGTGCATCGGCGGTGGCCAGGGCGCTGCGGCGCTCTTTGAGATCGTTTGAGGACCGGATGACCGCACCGCTCACCACGCCCGGCTATCTGCACCGGGGCCTCGACGAGCTGTTCCGCATGGCCGGCGCGTCGCCGCTCGCGCCACGCTGCGACGGCTTCTATTTCATCCGCCACGGGGAGACGGACGGCAACGCCCAGAAGATCTTCCAGCGGGCGGACCAGCCGCTCAATGCGCGCGGCATCGCCCAGGCAGAGGCTGCGTCGAAGGCGCTCGCGGACGCACGGCTCGAGCGGATCGTCGCCAGCACGATGGACCGGGCGTGGGTGACGGCGGAGGTGATCGGGCGGCCGCACGGCCTCGCGCCGCTGCCGGAGGACGGGTTGCGCGAGCGCTGGTTCGGCGATCTCGTCGGCACGCCGAGCCACGACCACGACTGGCGCGACGATCCGCCGAACGGGGAAACGCTGGCGCAGTTCGTCACGCGGACGCAGGCCGGCATCACGCGCGGCCTGCAAGAGGCCCATGCGGTGCGTACGGCGCTGGTCGGGCACGGCGGCATCCTCTACGTGCTGGCGCCGAGCCTCGGCATCGCGATCGACACGCCGATGCTCGCCAACGCCACGCCGCTGCTGTTCGAGCGGGCGGGCGGGGGCTGGCGCGTCACCCGCATCGCGGATACGGGCGGACGCGGCGACAACGTTTCCTGAGAGCCAACGACAGGAGCCCGGACATGGACATCGCCGGCCAATATCGCATCTCGGCACCGCGTGACGTCGTGTGGGCGGCGCTCAACGATCCGGAGGTGCTGAAGCGCTGCATTCCGGGCTGCAAGGAACTCGAGCAGAAATCCCCGACGGAACTCGCGGCCAAGGTGGGGCTCAAGATCGGGCCGATCTCGGCCACGTTCACGGGCGCCGTCACATTGCAGGACCTGCAGCCGCCTGAGCGGTACACAATCGTCGGGCAGGGCTCGGGCGGGGCGGCCGGGTTCGCCAAGGGTAGCGCCGACGTGGTGCTGACGGAGGCCGAGGGCGGGGCGGAGACGGATCTCGCCTACACGGCGAAGGCGGACGTCGGCGGCAAGATCGCGGCGCTCGGCGGGCGGCTCATGCAGGCGACGTCGAAGAAGCTCGCGGACGAGTTCTTCTCGAAGTTCGTGGCGGAGCTGAATGGGCCGGCCGAGAGCTCGGACGATGCCGCCGCGGCGGAACCGGAGAAGAAGAGCCGATGGGCCAAGTGGCTCGGGCGCGGGTGAGCGCGCGGCAGTTCGCTCGTGACACCTCATCACCGGAACATGACGCCTGACATGAAAACGCCCGGACCGAAGTCCGGGCGTCGTTGTTCGAGCGATTGGCCGCTGCCGAGGATCAGCGGAAGCGGGCGTTGATACCCTCGAGGGCCTTGGAGCCGGGGCAGAGCTCCGACACAGGGATCTCGTTCAGCGGACGATCCGACGTCTGGAGCGCGTCGTGAAGGTCGTCGCCGGTCTCGTTGACGTAGAGCAGCCCCGTCGCTACCTGGCCGTCGTTGGCGTTCTGGCGAATGGTCATGATGGCCGCATCGCGATCGCGGAAATCGTGGCCGTGGTCGAGCTTGTTCAGGATCAGGCGCGAGCCGTCGTGCAGTGTCACGGCGGCGGTGGTGCCTGCCTCGTAGGAGATCGTGATCTCCTCCTGAGGCTCTACGAAATCGAGCTTGTTCTCGACCGCGTGGTTGTGGGCGCGGACGTAGTCGAAGCTCTTCGTCGAGGCCGGGTGATTGTTGAAGGTCACGCACGGGCTGATGACGTCGAGGAAGGCGAAGCCCTTGTAGCTGATCGCGGCCTTGATGAGCGGGATCAACTGCTTCTTGTCGCCGGAGAACGAGCGGCCGACGAAACCGGCGCCGAGCTGGATCGCCATCTGGCAGAGGTCGATGGCGTCGAAGGGGTTGGCCTCGCCCTTCTTCGACGGCGAACTCTTGTCGTTGGTCGCGGAGAACTGGCCCTTGGTGAGGCCGTAGCAGCCGTTGTTCATGACGATGTAGGTCATGTTCAGCTTGCGACGGACGGCGTGGGCGAACTGGCCGAGGCCGATCGAGGCCGTGTCGCCGTCGCCCGAGACGCCGATGTAGACCAGATCCTTGTTGGCCATGTTGGCGCCGGTCGTCACCGACGGCATGCGGCCGTGGACCGAGTTGAAGCCGTGGCTGCGGCCGAGGAAGTAGGTCGGCGTCTTCGACGAGCAGCCGATACCGGAGAGTTTGGCGATCCGGTGGGCCGGCAGGTCCATCTCGAAGCAGGCCTCGATGATGGCCGCCGTGATGCTGTCGTGGCCACAACCGGCGCAGAGCGTCGACATGGAGCCTTCATAGTCGCGGCGCGTCAGGTCGAGGGCGTTACGCGGCAGGGCCGGATGATGGGCGAGGGGCTTGGTGATGTAGGTCATCTGGGCGCTTCCCTGGGTTATTCAGCAGCCTGGGCCTTGGCGGGCTGCACAAGTTTCAGCACGACCTCGCGGACGAAGGCGGCCGTCATGGGCGTGCCATCGTAGTTGAGGGCGGGGATCAGCTTCTCCTGCGGCACCGCGGCCTCGACCATGAGAAGCTGGCGCATCTGGGCGTCGCGGTTCTGCTCGACGACGAGGATGCGGTCGTGGGCGGCGCAGAAGGCCTTCACCTCCTCGGTGAAAGGGAAAGCCTTGAGCCGGAGCGCATTGATCCTGACTCCGTCCCGCTCCAGCATGTCGAGGCCTTCGAGGACGGCCGGACGGGTGGCGCCGAAGTAGATCAGGCCGGTCTTGCCTGCGGGATCACGGGTGTCGATCTCGGGCTTCGGCACCAAGGTTGCGGCGGTGTCGAACTTCTTCCTGATGCGGTCGATCACACGGGCGTGGATCGTGCCGTCCTCGGTGTAGCGGGCGTACTCGTCGTGGCTGGTGCCACGCGTGAAGTAGGAGCCCATCGTCTCGTGGGTGCCCGGCAGCGTGCGGTAGGGGATCGCGTCGCCGTCGATGTCGAGATAGCGGCCCCAGGGCTTGCCCTTGGCCTTGGCGAAGCCTTCCAGTTCTTCGCGCGAGAGCACCTTGCCGCGGTCGGCGAGGCGGCTGTCGTCCCATGTGAAGGGATCGGTCATCCAGTCGTTCATGCCGATGTCGAGATCCGACATGACCATGACCGGCGTCTGGAGACGCTCGGCGAGGTCGAAGGCGTCGGCGCTCATCGAGAAGCACTCGGTCGGGTTCGACGGGAACAGCAGCACGTGCTTCGTGTCGCCGTGGCTCGCGTAGGCGCACGAGATGATGTCCGGCTGGCCGGTCCGCGTCGGCATGCCGGTGGAGGGACCGCCGCGCTGGATGTTGTAGAGAACGACCGGGATCTCGGCGAAATAGGCGAGCCCCAGGAACTCGCTCATGAGCGAGATGCCGGGGCCGGACGTGGCCGTGAAGGAGCGGGCGCCGTTCCAGCCGCCGCCGATGGCGATGCCGATGGCGGCCAGCTCGTCCTCGGCCTGGACGATGGCGTAGTTGCGCGTGCCGTCCTTCGCGACGCGGAAGCGGCGGGCGTGCTTCTCGTAGCCCTCGGCGAGAGAGGTCGAAGGCGTGATCGGATACCAGGCGCAGACGGTGGCACCGGCATAGACCGCGCCGAGGCCGGCTGCCTCGTTGCCGGTGACCATGATCTTGCCCCTGGCGCCCTCGGCGGTGCGGACCTTGATCGGCAGCGGGCAGGTGAAATTCTCGAGCGCGTATTCGCGGCCGATCTGGACCGCCTGCATGTTGGCGGCGAGCAGCTTCTCCTTGCCCTTCAACTGGTCGGCGACGACGCTTTCCAGCACCTTCAGGTCGATGTCGAGCAGGCCCGTCAGTGCACCGACGTAGACCATGTTCTTGAAGAGCTGGCGCTGGCGCGGGTCCTTCCAGATGCGGGCGCAGATCTCGGCGATGGGCAGGCCCAGCACCTTGATGTCGGTGCGCTGCCACAGACGCGGCATGGTGCTGTCGTAGAGAAGCCAGCCGCCGGAAACCACCTCCGCCACATCGTTGGCGTAGGTCTGCGGGTTCATGGCGACCATCAGGTCGATGCCGTCACGGCGCGCAGTGTAGCCGGCCTCGGAGACACGCACCTCGTACCAGGTCGGCAGGCCCTGAATGTTCGACGGGAAGATGTTCTTCGGCGAAACCGGAATGCCCATGCGGAACAGCGTCTTGGCGAAAATGGTGTTCGCCGAGGCGCTGCCCGACCCGTTGACGGTCGCGAACTTGATGACGAAATCGTTGATGCCGCTCATGCCTATGTGTCCTGGCCAATCGGTCCTGGCTGATTGCCCCTGCTCGCTCGCAGGGACGGTTATCGGAGGTAGGCGTTGTGGTGCGAGTGGCAGGCCGACGACGCCTGCGGCTCCACGTAGAAGAACTTCTGCATGTCCCAGGCGCCCGTCGGACAGCGCTCGGCGCACAGCCCGCAGTGCAGGCAGACGTCCTCGTCCTTGGCCATGATGCGGCCGGTCTTGAGGGCGTCGGAGACGTAGATGTCCTGCGTCGCATTCACCGCCGGCACGCGCAACGAGGCCCGCAACTCGTCCTCGGGGGCGTTGTCGATGAAGTTGATGCAGTCGACGGGGCAGATGTCCATGCAGGCATCGCACTCGATGCACAGCGAGCCGGTGAACACCGTCTGCACGTCGCAGTTGAGGCAGCGCTCCACTTCCTTGGCCGCCAGCTTGTCGTCGTAGCCGAGTTCGACCTCGAGCTTCAGGTTGCGGATCGACGTCTTCAGGTCGGCGTGGGGCACTGCGACGCGGGCGGCCGCGTCGTAGTTGTTGGAGTAGGACCACTCGTGGATGCCCATCTTCTGGGACACCAGCGTGTGGCCCGGGGCGGGGCGCTCCGTGACGGTACGGCCGTGGCAGAAGGCATCGATCGAGATCGCCGCCTGATGGCCGTGCGCGACGGCCCAGATGATGTTCTCGGGACCCCAGGCCGCGTCGCCGCCGAAGAAGACGCCCGGACGGGTCGACATGAAGGTGACGCGGTCGACCTTCGGCATCTCCCATTCGCCGAACTCGAGACCGAGGTCGCGCTCGATCCACGGGAAGGCGTTGTCCTGGCCGATCGCCATCAGCACGTCGTCACAGGGAATGGTGACGAGTTCGCCGGAGGCCTTGAGCTGCGGACGGCCCCGCGCGTCGACGCCGGTCTCGATCATCTTTTCGAAGACGACGCCGGCCAGCTTGCCGTTCTCGATGACGAACGACTTCGGGGCGTGGTTGTCGAGGATCGGGATGCCTTCGTGGATGGCGTCCTTGATCTCCCATTCCGAGGCCTTCATCACCTTGCGCGGCGAGCGCACCGTGACCGTGACGGCCTCGGCGCCGAGGCGCAACGCAGTACGGCAGCAGTCCATGGCCGTGTTGCCACCGCCGATGACGACGATGCGCTTGCCGATCTTCTCGAGGTGGCCGAAGGCGACCGACGTCAGGAAGTCGATGCCGATGTGGATGTTGGCCGCGGCCTCCTTGCGGCCGGGGACGTCGAGATCCTTGCCGCGGGGCGCGCCGGTGCCGACGAAGACGGCGTCGTAGCCCTCGTCGAGAATGGATTTCAGGCTGGTCACCTCGTGGCCGAAGCGCGTCTCGACGCCGAAGCCGGTGATGCGATCGACCTCGTCGTCGAGGACCTCGACCGGCAGGCGGAAGGACGGAATGTTGGTGCGCATCAGGCCGCCGCCCTTCGGGTCCTTGTCGTAGAGGACGACGTGGTAGCCGAGCGGCATCAGATCGCGGGCGACGGTGAGGGAGGCCGGGCCGGCACCCAGCAGCGCGACGCGCTTGCCGTTCTTCTGGACCGGGATCTCGGGCAGGAAGCCGTCGATGTCGCCCTTGTAGTCGGCGGCGACGCGCTTCAGGCGGCAGATTGCGACCGGCTCGGCGTTCTTCTTCGAGGGGTCCTTCGCGTTCGGCTCGTTGCTCGTCTGGAGGCGTCCGCGCCGGCAGGCCGGCTCACAGGGGCGATCGCAGACGCGGCCGAGAATGCCCGGGAACACGTTCGATTCCCAGTTCAGCATGTAGGCCGCCGCATAGCGGCCCTGGGCGATCAACCGGATGTATTCCGGTACTGGTGTGTGCGTGGGGCATGCCCATTGGCAATCGACAACCTTGTGGAAGTACTTGGGGTTGGAGATGTCCGTCGGGGCCATGCGTGCTCTGGCCCGCGCTGCGATCTCGCTCGCCTGCATCGCGCTCTCATTCCCTGGATCGTTTCCTCATGCCGGATGCCGGCCCAAGCCTTGCTGGCCAAGAGCGTTCCGTACAAGGTGCCGGCCCCGCCGCCCGACCGCTTCGGGCCAGGCGCGTGCAACCGCGCACGACGCTGTTCTAGCGGCGAACGGCAAGGTGCTGCAACGACTTGTGATGCGGCACTGCACAATGAACGGCCCGGGTTGTGGAGGAGAGGCATATTTCGATCACATGGCCGCCCAGATGCGCCAAAGGGTCGTGTTGCGGTTCGGGCGGCGACGTCCTAGCTAAGCGCCATGGCAAGAACGGCGACTCTGGCCGAGAGGCTGGCTAATCCTTCACGGTTCATGGCGTTGTCGGGCTGGCTGATGCCGGCACTGGCGGCGGCCGCCATCGCCGTGATCGCGGTCGGCCTGTGGCTCAGCTTCCAGGCGCCGCCGGACTACCAGCAGGGCCATACCGTCAAGATCATGTTCATCCATGTGCCATCGGCCTGGCTGGCGATGGCCATCTACCTCATGATCGCCGTCTCGAGCCTCGGGCTTCTGGTGTTCCGGCATCCGCTGGCCGACGTGTCGGCCAAGGCTGCGGCGCCGCTCGGGGCGGCTTTCACGCTGCTGGCGCTGGTCACGGGGTCGCTGTGGGGCAAGCCGATGTGGGGCGCCTACTGGGTGTGGGACGCGCGGCTGACTTCGGTGCTGATCCTGTTCTTCCTCTATCTCGGGCTGATCGCGCTCCGATCGTCGATCGACGACGAGACGCTGGCCGGGCGGCTCACGGCGGTGCTGGCGCTGGTCGGCATCGTGATCCTGCCCATCATCAAGTTCTCGGTCGACTGGTGGCATACGTTGCATCAGCCCTCGACACGCTTCACCGCGACGCTCGATCCGGTGTTCCGGACGCCGCTGCTGGTCATGGCCCTCGGCTTCACGCTGATGATGATCGCGATGCACATGAAGGCGATGCGGAACGAGATCCTCAGGCGGCGCATCAAGGCGCTGACGCTGCGTACCGTCGAGCGGGCCGGGCAATCGGCCGTCGTGCCGGGCGCGGCCGGGTAAGCGCCGCCATGGATCTCGGACCGCACGCGCTCTTCATCTGGCTCTGCTACGGCGCCGTGGGACTCGTCGTGGCGGCGCTCGTGATCGGGCTCTGGCTCGATGGGCTCCGGCACAAGCGGAGGCTGGCGGACCTCGAAGCGCGAACCTCCCGGCGAGGCTCGTGATGGCCCTGCCGGATCCTCCGGGCAAGGGCAGACGCCCGCGCATCAGCGCCGTGATGGCGCCCGTCGCCATCTTTGCCGTGGTGGCCGGCGTGTTCGCGTTCGCGCTGCAGAAGGGCGACCCGTCGAAAGTGCCGTCGGCGCTGATCGGCAAGGCGGCGCCGCAGATCACGCTGCCGCCCGTCGCGGGGCTGACCAGCGGCGGCAGTGCGATCCCCGGATTCACGACCGACATGATCGGCAACGGGCGGCCGGCGGTGGTCAATTTCTGGGCGTCGTGGTGCCTGCCGTGCGTCGAGGAGCACCCGCATCTCGTGACGCTGGCCAAGCAGAGCGGTGTCGCCATCTACGGCATCAATCACAAGGATCTGCCGGCAAACGCGGCCAAGTTCCTCGCGCAGCACGGCAATCCGTTCACGGCGATCGGCGCCGACAACAACGGACGGGCGGCAATCGAGTGGGGCGTCTACGGAATGCCGGAAACGTTCGTCATCGACGGGGCGGGGCGGATCGCGTTCAAGCACGTCGGGCCGATCACGGCGGAGACGCTGGCGAGCAAGGTGCTGCCGGCCATCGCCAGCGCACGCGGTAACGCTCCGGCGAAATAGCCGGAACGGAACGTGTGGCGCACCGGTCCACACGTTCCGGTCTCACATCGCGACGGGGCCGATCAGCGGCCCTCGCGCCACCAGGCGAGCGTGATGAACGCGAGCAGCGCCGCAAGTGCCATCAGGCCCGAGAACATGGGTGTCAGCGACACGCCGCGGGTCACGTGGGCCTCGCGGTCCTTGAGGCCCAGCCATCCCGAGCCGGCCAGCACACGGGCGCTGGTCAGCATGGATACGCGCGGGACGTCGACGGCGGTCGCCGACACCGCGCCTAGGAGGCCGCCGCTCCGCGTCCAGAACACGCCGCCGCCCGTCGCCTCGACGAGGGGGCGCATGCGGAGATCGGTCGCCGTGACCTCGCTCATCTCGCGGGCGTCCTCGACCCCGGCATGAGCCACGGCGGTGAGCTTGCCCTGGCCGTCCGGCGCGGGCGTTTCGAGCTTGTAGAGGCCCGGTGCCTTGACTTCGACGCTCGAGCGCCAGATGCCGTCAGACGAGGGATCAAGCGAGAGGGTGGTGACCTCGCCGCCGGGCGCGGACACGGTCACCTCAGGGACGGTACGCTCCATGGAGCGGCGCTCGACGCTGAGGCGCAGGCCACGGGCCGACGCGATGAGGCGCTCTTCCTCGAGGTCGGGCTCCTTCATCAGCCAGTGCGAGATGCGGCGCAGCAGGTCGGTGTGCGGGCCACCGCCTTCGTAGCCGCGGGCCCAGAGCCAGGCGTGGTCCGATGTCATGAGCGCGACTCGGCCCTTGCCCATGCGGTCGAGCACCAGCAGAGGCTTCTGCTCGGCGCCCGTCATCAGGGTGCGGCCGCGACGGGTTTCAACTTCCACCTGCCGGAACCAGCGGCCCCACGTGGCCTCGCCGCCCGGCGCACCGGCTCCGGGAAGGCCGCGCGTCACGGGATGGCGCAGGCCGTCGCCGGCGACGGCGGCCTTGAACGGCTGCTCGATGACGCGTCCCGACGGGACCACGGGGAGGACGGAGCGGAGCGGCGTCCGGTAAAGGCTCGAGCGGCCCGCCAGATCGTCGCCCGCGGCAACGAGAAGGGCGCCGCCGTGGCGCTCCACGTAGCGGGCGATGTTGTCGTAGTAGAGCAACGGCAGGATGCCGCGATGCTGGTAGCGGTCGAAGATGATCAGATCGAAGTCCTTGATCTTCTCCGAGAACAGTTCGCGCGTCGGGAACGCGATCAGCGAGAGCTGATGGATCGGCGTGCCGTCCTGCTTCTCGGGCGGCCGCAGGATGGTGAAGTGCACGAGATCGACGGCGGCGTCGGATTTCAGCAGATTGCGCCACGTGCGCTCGCCGGCGTGGGGCTCGCCGGAGACGAGCAGCACGCGCAGGTTCTCGCGGACACCCTCGGCGGCGACGACGACGCGGTTGTTGGCGCCTGTCAGCTCGCCGTCGACAGGTTCGAGTTCGATCTCGACGATGTTGGTGCCGGCGTGTGGAAAGCGCATCGGCAGCCGGACGGTCTCGTCGATGCGGGCGCGCAGCGTCTCGTCGGCGGCATCCTCGCGGCGGACGCGCAGGGTGACGGTGTCGGCGGAGCGGCCGCGCCGGCCCGTCTCGCGGACCGCGAGCTCGATCTCGCGGGTCTGGCCGACGATGCCGAACTTCGGGCCCTTCAGGATCTCGATGCGGCGGTCGAACTCGTCGGGGCGGCCGGTCAGGAGCGTGTGGACCGGCGCATCGAAGCCGAGACCGGCGACGCCCTGGGGCACGTCGTGGACCTGGCCGTCGGTGATGGTGATGACGCCCGCGAGACGATCCGGCGGCACGTTGGCCAGCGCACGGTTGAGATCGGCGAAGAGATTGGTGCCGGAGGCGCCTTCACCGGTCGGGCGGGAGGACGCGACCCACTTCACCTCGAGGTTCGGGATCTTGCCGAGCCTGGCTTCGAGATCGGTGCGGATGGCGGCTGCCTGTCCCGGGCGGTCGGCGATGGTCTGGCTCGTCGATTCGTCCGTGACCACGATGGCGATGTTGGAGAGGCTTTCGCGCTCCTCCTGCCGCAACGTCGGGTTCGCCAGCGCTGCAATGACGGCGAGCAGAGAGAGACCACGGAGAACAGAGCCGCGCGTCCGGCGCAGCAGGAGCACGGTGACCAGGACGGCGGCCACGGCGATCGCGGCCCAGAACAGCGGGCCGGAGATCATCGGCTGGATGTCGATCGACCAGTTCACGCGGCCTCCTTCACTGTCCGAGACGCTCGAGCAGCGCCGGGACGTGCACCTGATCCGCCTTGTAGTTGCCGGTCAGGGCGTACATCACGATGTTGATGCCGGTGCGGAACGCCTGCTCGCGCTGCGCCTCGCCGCCCGGTACCGCGGGGTAGATCGGGCGATTGCCTTCGTCGAGGGCCCAGGCGGCCGCCAGATCGTTGGCGGTGACGAGGATGGAACTCACGCCGTCGGAACGACGCGCGCGGCGGCCGGGATTGGCGCGATCCTCCTCGCTCTCGGCTTCGACCCAGAGCTGGGGGCTGTCCCAACGGCCCGGAAACGCCCGGATCAGATAGAACGCCTTGGTGAGCACGTGGCCTTCGGGGACAGACTCGAGGCGGGGGATGTCGAGGCGGCCCAGGAGGCGCTGCAGGGGCGTGCCCTCGTTGCGACCCAGATTGCGGCCGGTCGGAAGCCCCTGGCCGTGATCGCGGGTGTCGAAGATGATCATCCCGCCTTGCTTCATGTAAGCGTCGATCTTCGACAAGGTGGCGTCAGGCAGGGTCTGCGCGTTGGCGACCACGGGCCAATAGAGGATCGGGAAAAAGGCGATCTCGTCGACGACGATATTGACGCCGAACGCGTCGCCCGGCTCCACCGCGGTGCGGGCGGCAAGCACCTTGCCGAGGCCGGAGAGGCCCTGGCGGCTCGTCTCGTCCACCTGAGCATCCCCCGTCAGGACGTAGCCGAACGTGACGCGGCCCGTGGACTGGATGGCGATCTGGAGGTCGCGCGGCAGGCCCGGCGGGAGCGGCTGGCGCACGACGTCGCCGCGATCCGGATCGGGGGTGCGTGACCGCTGGGCCGAGGCCGGGTGGGCCAAGAGCATGGTCAACGTCATGGCGAGGCCGAGAACCACCGCCGCCGCACCCGCGGGACGGCGGTTGCTCCGCCAGAAGGGACCGGCCTGGATCATGAGAACCGCCAAAACATCGAGGAACAACAGGGCAAGGGCGAGCGCGAGCAGCTGCGGCTTCAGCGGCTCGGTGGTCTGGCCTTCGTAGGCGCGGCGCTCGGCCTTCGACGGCAACGACGGCAGTGGCTTCAGCTCGCTCGCGGGGCCGAGCACGTTGACGGCGCGGGGGCTCGCTTCGGGGCCGTAGTAGCCAGGCGGATGGTCGATGCCGGGGACGAGGGTGGCGAGGCGGCTCGCCTCGATGGCCTGAGCTGTCGCGGGCGGCGCGCGCAACACACCGTAGCCGTCGAGCACCTGCAGGGGCGTCAGGACTTCGGCGCTGGCGGCGACGGGGGCAGCGCGGGTCTCGGAAGTGGCTGCGACCGGGACGCCACCGGCCGCGACGCCGCCGGGCTGACCGAGCGTGGCGATGCGGCGCAGCATGTCGACGAAGAGGCCCGAAAGCGGCAGGTTCGACCAGTCCGAGTTCGCTGTGATGTGGAACAGGATCATGCGGCCTTCGCCGTGGCGGCGGGCGGTAACGAGAGGCGTGCCGTCCTTCAGGCGCGCCCACGTCTCGACCTCGGGGCCGAGGGCGCCGGGGTCGGCGAGCACCTGACGGCTGACGGTGATCTCGGGCTTGATCTCGAGGCCGGCGAAGAGGCTCGCCTCGTCGAAGGGGGCGAGCGGCTGCGGCGTCGACCACGACAGCGCGCCACCCAGTGCGCGGCCACCGATCCGGAGTGCGACCGGCAGCAGTTCGTCGCCACCCTTCTCGAGGCGCGGGCCGGCGAAACGCACGAGGACGCCGCCCTTCTTCACCCACTGGTCCATTTCGCCGGCAATGCCGCCGGACAGCGTGCCGATGTCGGCCAACAGCATGATGGAGACGTTCTGGCGGAAGGCGTCGCGGGTCGCGGCCTCGAGGTTGGCCTTGCCGGGCTTCACCAGCTCCGAATAGGGCGCGAGCGCGCGATCGAGGTAGTAGAGCGGCGCCAGCAGCGGCTGGGCCTGCTCGCGGCTTTCGCCGGAAATGAGCGCGATGCGGTTCCAGCGCGAGCGGGCATCTAGGAGATGGACCGCGCCAGCCGAACGCTCGCCGGCCAACTCGATCCGGGTCACCTGATTGCGGAGTTCGAGGGGGAGCGCGAACTGCGCGACGGTGCGCGTGGCGCCGACCGGCAGCACGAACGGAACCTCGCCGAGGCGCTGGCCGCGCTGCGAATAGGCGAGCGCCATGCCCACACGCTCGGCGCCGCCTGACCGCAGAATGGTCGCTTCGAGGCGGCCGTCGCGGGCGAGACCCGCCGCAGCGCCGAGGGCTTCCTGCCCGGATGGCGTCTCGACGACGACGAGGGCGCCGCCGTCGCCGGACAAGGCGGCGAGGCGGTCGGCGAAGGCGCGGGTGGCGCCATCGTGGTCGATGCCGTCCGAGAGCCAGACGATGGTGGCGGCGGGCTGGCCACGAAGGGCCGCGGCGAGAGCTTCGACGGTCTCGGCGCGGCGGGGTGCGAAGGGTTGGGCCTGGAGCGCGGCTGCCGTCGAGCGGGCGGCGGCCGGCGCCTCGATGCGGAGCGCCTGGGTGCGGGCGGGCGGCGCGGTCTGGGCGATCATCACCGGGCGGCTCTGGGCCTCGGCTTCGCCGACGAGACGATCGACCAGCCCGAGGCGGTCATTGAAACGGGTGGCCGCCGCCCAGCCGTTGTCGACGACGATGACGACCGGGCCGGAGCCCTTAAGGCCGCCGTCGCGCGTCGGATTGAGGACGGGTTCGGCCAAGGCCAGGATAACCAGAGCCGCGGCCAGCATGCGCAGCAGCGTCAGCCACCACGGCGTCTTGGCCGGCGTCTTTTCGCGGTTGTCGATGCCCACGAGAATGCGGGTCGCCGGGAAATCGATGCGGCGGGGGCGCGGCGGCACGGTGCGCAACAGCCAGTAGATGACCGGCAGCAGGGCCAACGCGCCAAGCAGCGCGGGGTTGAGGAAGGCGAGCGAACCAAGGCTCATCCGTGGCCCCCTTCCGGTGCGGCCGGCTTTGCTGCCGACGGCGGGCGCCAGGAGACGACGTCGCCGCGAAACCGCTGCATGAGGGCGAGGAGGGGCTCGGACGCGGGCCGGTCGGTGTGATGGACGAGGAACGTCCAGCCGAGTCGGCGGGCGGCGTCGGAAACGGCAGCGCGGTGGGCTTCGAGGCGGGCGCGATAGCGGTCGCGGAGGCTTTCGGCACGGTCGGCGATCCAGTGACTGCCGTCCTCGAGGCCGAGGAATTCGGCACGGCCCTCGTAAGGGAGCGTCTCCTCGGCGGGATCGAGGACCTGCACGAGATGGCCGCTCACGTCATTGCCGGCGATGGCGCGGAGGCGGGCGGCGATGGTCTCGGGCGGGTCGAGGAAATCACTGATGAGGATCGCGCCGGAAAAGCGGGCGAGGCGTGCCTCGGGCGGCAGGCTCGCCGTCGCCTCACGCGTCTCGCCGTGGAGCGCGAGGCTCTCGGCGAGGCGGGTGGCGGCCCGGCGCGAGGCCATCGGCCGGGTCAGTCCCATCAAGCCGACGCGCTCACCGCCGGTGACCAGCATCTCGGCGGCGGCGAGGGCCAGCACGACGGCGCGGTCGCGCTTGGTCGTGGTCGCAAGATGGCTGCGGAAGGACATGGACGGTGACAGGTCGGGCCAGAGCCAGACGGTGTGAGCCGCTTCCCATTCGCGTTCGCGAACGAAAAGAGTGTCGGTGCTCGCCGAGCGGCGCCAGTCGATGGAGGCGGCCGGGTCGGTGGTGCCGAACTGACGGAACTGCCAGAACGTCTCGCCGGGGCCGGAACGGCGGCGGCCATGGAGGCCATGGGCAACAGTGGACGACACGCGCAGCGCTTCCAGCACGAGATCCGGAAGCCGCGAGGCGAGGCCGTGGGCCTCGGACTCGAGCGGCGCCAGATCGGCCTTGCGCCGGCCATGACCTGCGGCGGGATTGCCGCCATCGCTTGTCGCCACGGGTCAGCCTCCGGATCGGGTCAGGTGGCGGCGGCGGCCAGACGGCCGATCACGCCCGCCATGTCCTCACCCTCGGCACGGGCCGCGAACGAGAGCGCCATGCGGTGCTTGAGAACCGGCTCGGCCAGCGCGAGCACGTCGTCGACCGACGGCGCGAGACGGCCGTCGATGAGCGCCTTGGCGCGGACGGCGAGCATGAGCGCCTGGCTGGCGCGCGGACCCGGCCCCCAGGCCACGAGGCGGTCGACCTCGTCGCTGGAGCCGGTGCCGGGACGCGCCGAGCGCACGAGACGCAGGATCGCCTCGACGACCTTGTCAGGAACGGGGATCTGGCGCACGAGGCGCTGGGTGGACATCAGCTCCTGCGCAGTGAGGGCCGCCTCGAGACGGCGCTCCTCGGTACCGGTGGTGGCGAACAGCATGCGCCGCTCGGCCGCCTCGCCGGGGTAGCCGACGTCGATCTGCAAGAGGAACCGGTCGAGCTGGGCTTCCGGAAGCGGGTAGGTGCCTTCCTGCTCCAGCGGGTTCTGGGTCGCCAGCACGTGGAACGGCGTCGGGATGTCGTGGCGCTGGCCGGCGACCGTGACATGATGCTCCTGCATGGCCTGCAGCAACGCCGACTGGGTCTTCGGGGAGGCGCGGTTGATCTCGTCCGCCATCAGAAGCTGGGCGAAGATCGGGCCCTTGATGAAGCGGAAACTGCGGCGGCCCTGACCGCCCGCCGGCTGATCCTCGAGGACCTCGGAGCCGATGATGTCGGACGGCATCAGATCCGGCGTGAACTGGATGCGCTTGGCGTCGAGGCCGAGCGTGCGCCCGAGCGTCTCGACCAGAAGCGTCTTGGCGAGGCCCGGCACGCCAACGAGGAGGCCGTGACCGCCCGCCAGAATGGTGACCAGCGTCCGCTCGACCACCTGTTCCTGGCCGTAGATGACGGTGCCGACCGCCTGCTTGACGCGCTGAATGCGCTCACCGGCCGCTTCGACGCGGGCGACGATATCGTGATCCGTTTCGATGACTGTGCTCATGCGCTCGCTTCGACGCTCGCTTCGTGGGCTCGTGCGCTCAACCCTAGGCCCGTTTCGGTGGGAGCCGAACCCTGCCCGGCGCCCCGATGATCGTAGTATGAACGCACCTGCAGCATAGCAGGGGCGGTCGTGGAGGTTATATTAATCCTCAGTAATGTGGCTCGATACGGGCCAGCACCGGACGAAGGACCCGCCATGGGCACCCCAACCGACAATAGCACAAGCGCCGGCGCAAGCACTGGCCTCAGCGGTCTCGAGGCCCTGCTCAAGGCACAGGCCGGCGACCGGATGCCGCCCGTCGAGCGGTGGGACCCGCCCTATTGCGGCGACATCGGCATGGCCATCCTGCGCGACGGGACATGGCTCTATCAGGGCAGCCCGATCGGGCGGAAACCGCTGGTCAAGCTGTTCTCGCGGGTCCTGCGCCGGGATGCGGACGGGCGCTATTTCCTTGTCACGCCGGCCGAGAAAGTCGATGTAGCGGTCGCGGACGCCCCGTTCCTCGCCGTCGAGATGGAGGTGCAGGGGGCAGGCCCGGATCAGACGCTGATCTTCCGCACGAACGTCGACGACGTGGTCGCCTGCGGCCCGGAGCATCCGGTGCGGTTCGTGGCCGAGGACGGGAGCGGCGGGCTCAAGCCTTACGTGCATGTGAGGGGCCGGCTGGAGGCGCTGGTGACGCGGGCGCTCTACTACGACCTCGTCGAACTGGCGGTCGAAGAGGCCGGCGTGCTCGGCATCTGGAGCGGGGGTCACTTCTTCGTGATGACGTCGGACACGGCGTAGCGCGGCAGCAGCATCTCATCCGGGACGGGCTGTGGACGGCGGCGCAGATCACGGCCGCCGTCATGACAGGGGCGCACACCGTGCGTATGGTCTCGCTCCATTGACAGGCGGATGCCGGCATGGGGCTGGCTGGGCCAAGGCGCGGTCCCGAAGCGGCGCGGGCCGATTTCCTTCATCGATTGCGATCGGGGCTCTGGACCATGACAGCGGACACTTCCGGCGAGCCGAAGGCGTTGCCGCCTCGAGAACCGTTCATGCCGCCGATGCCGGCCGCCGCCCGCTCGGCCTATGGCGGCACGCATCTGACACGCACCATTGCCATCGTGCTGGCCCCGCTGATGGTCGGCGTGCTGGCCGCGCTGTTCCTCGCGGTGCCGGACCAGACGCGGGAGATCTACCGGATCTTCGCGCGCGACTATGCGTTGCAGCCGCCGCTCCCCGACGGCGCGACATGGCCGGTGCTCGCCGACTACGTCTGGACGCGGCTGTCGCTGTCGCCGATCGACCTCAGCTGGATCGGGATCGCGCTCGCGGGCGTGCTGAACTGGCGGCTCGCCCGCAGTCTGACGCTGCAGTTCGGCGACGGGGCCATCACGGAGCGCTCGGTGCGCGGCGTCACGCTCCGGTGGCTGCCGCGGTTCTGCGGCGCCATCATTCCGTTCGGTGCGGCGACGGGGCTGCTGCTGGCCGCAGGCGACGTCCGGCGTCTGCCGTTCGATCTCGCGGCCCAGGCATCAGGCGCGACCGAGGAAGAGGCAGCGGCGAACCTGATCGTGGTCGCGGGGCTGTTCTTCGCCACCGGCCTCGCGCTGCTCGTCTGGGCGTGGTGGCGCACGCACAACAAGCACTACACGCACAACAAGCACTACAAGTACTCGGACAACGGGGCAGCGCTGTTCTCGGCGACGACCGTGACGCTGATGATCGGCGCGACGCTGGCGCTGATCGTGCTCTTTGCGACGGCGATCACGGGAAGCGCGGGGGTCCATGCCGCGTGGGCGCTCCGGACCCCGGCGCTGTTCTGCCTGTTCATCATGCTGCTCGCTTATTTCGCCACCGGTCTCAGCGTGCTGACGCTGCGGTCTGGCATTCCCATCGTGCCGCTGATGGCGCTCGGTGTGCTGCTGATCGCGGTGTTCGACTTCAACGACAATCACGGCGTGCCAACGGCGGCGAGCCCGGCGGCGGTCGCGAAGCCGTCGACGCGGGAGGCGTTCCAGAAGTGGTATGAGGCGCGGGCCGACCGGGCGGTCTACGAGCGGGCGGGCAAGCCCTATCCGGTGTTCCTGGTGACTGCGGCCGGCGGCGGCATCTACGCGACGGACTTCGCGGCCACCGCGCTCGCCCGGATGCAGGACCGGTGCGCGGCGTTCGCGCAGCACGTGTTCGCGGTGAGCGGCGTCTCGGGCGGGGGGCTCGGCGCGGCCATCTTCGCCAACCTCGTCGGCGGCACGCGGCAAGTCACGGCAGCCGAGATCGGCAACGGCGATCCGTGCGCGGCACGGCCGCCGGTAGTCGGACGGGCATCGCTCGAGGCGCGGGCCGGATCGGTCGTCAGTCAGGACTATCTGTCGCCGATCGTGGCGGCGGGGCTGTTTCCGGATTTCTTCCAGCGATTCCTGCCGATCGCCATCCCGCTTCTCGACCGGGCGCGGGCCTTCGAGGCGACGCTCGACATCGGCTGGGCGCGGAGCGACACGGGATGCACGGGCGCGGGATGCCAGCCCTTCGCGCGGCCGTTCCTCGGCACGTGGCGGCCGGACGGCACGGCGCCGGCGCTGGTGCTCAACGCGACGAACGTCGACACGGGCTATCGCACGGTGCTGGCGCCGTTCGCCATCGCACGCGACGTGCCGGGCGAGTATTCGGCGCTCGAGGACTTCCACGAGACGCTGGCCGGTACAGGCGCGGGACAGGCGGGCGTCGACGTGAGCCTCGGCGTGGCGGTGTCGCTCTCGGCGCGGTTTCCGTGGGTGATGCCGGCGGCGAGCGTGCGATCGGCGGACGGGGCGCGCACGGTGCGGCTGCTCGACGGCGGTATTTTCGAGAACTCCGGCGTCGATACGCTGACCGACATGCTGATCGACCTCCGGGGGCTCGAGACGCCTCCGGCGGAGCGGCCAGCGGAACTCCGGAACGCGCCATGGGTGGTGTTCCATCCCCTCATCATCAGTGGCTTCCAGCTCAGTTCCCCGGAGACGGCGAACGGGCTCCGCGGCGAGGCGCTGTCGCCGGTGTCGGCGATGCTCGCGGCGCGGGTGCAGCGGGCCGGCATGGCCTCCTACCGGTTGTTCCTCGAGCGTGGCTACAATTGCGGCAAGGACGACCAGTCGGCCAAATGCCGCGAGAACGGGCTCAGGTTCCTCGTCCTCAACCACGTCGATTACCGTCTGCCGCTCGGATGGCAGGTGTCGGATTTCACGCGGCGCGTCGTCGCGAGCCACGTCGGCAACGCCGCGCGTTGCGATCCCATTCCGCGCATCCGGAGCATGTTCACGGGCGGGCCCAATCCGGAATTGCGGAGCCAGCGGCAGCACTACACGCAGCGAGAGAACGACTGCACGGCATGCTCGGTGATGCAGGCGCTGCGCGCACAAGCGCTCAAGGGCAGCGATCTCTGCCGGGGAACGTAATCGGGCCACAGGGGGTGTGGATCGCGGGGACGAGGCGCGGAAAAGCATCGCGCCGGTTCACGCGAGCCGGTATCGGACAAGAGTTGATCTGTGCGCGGGCCGGGCAGGCTCCGCGAGAGTGCGGGAGTTGGGGATGCGTTGGGACAAGCCCGTCGTCTTCTGGTTGGTCACCGGGCTCATGCTCGTCGGGCTGATCGCGCTCCTTCGGGACGCGCTGCTGCCGTTCGCGCTGGCGGCCGCGATCGCCTATTTCCTCAATCCGATCACCAACGTCTTGCAGCGGATCGGGCTCGGCCGGACGCTCGCGTCGCTGCTGGTCGTCGCCTGCATGGCGACGACGCTGGCGGCGGTGCTGTTCTTCCTGCTGCCGCTCCTCGTCGGGCAGATGCGGCAGCTCGCGCAATCGCTGCCCGGCGACCTTGCGCGGCTGCAATCGGGGCTCGAAGCCTGGGGCGCGGCGCATCTCGGCGAAAGCTTTCCGGCGTTCAAGGCCGGGCTCGAGCGAGCGCTCACGGAACTGGCGCAAAGCTCGTCCAACATGATCGGCGGCCTGGCTCAGGGGCTCTGGAGCCGGGGGCTCGCGGTCGTGAACCTGATCTCGCTGGTGCTGGTGACGCCTGTCGTCGCGTTCTATCTGCTGCGGGACTGGGGCAAGATGCTCGGGCGCATCGACGGCTGGTTGCCGCGCGCACACGCCGACACGATCCGGCGGCTGGCGGGCGACGTCGATACGGCGGTGAGCGCCTTCGTGCGCGGGCAGGGGACGATCTGCCTGATCCTCGCGATCCTCTACGCGGGGGCGCTGACAGCCATCGGGCTCAGCTACGGGCTCGTCATCGGGCTGGCGACGGGGCTGCTCGCGTTCATTCCGATGGTCGGATGGGCGCTCGGGCTGGTGCTGGCGCTCGTCATCGCGATCGCGCAGGCGTGGCCTGATACGACGCTGCCGCTGATGGTGCTCGGCATCTACGGTGCTGGGATGGCGCTCGATTCGGCGGTGCTGTCGCCGTCGATCGTGGGGCAGCGGGTGGGCTTGCATCCGGTGTGGCTGATGCTGGCGCTGTTTGCGTTCAGCGCGCTGTTCGGTTTTCTCGGGGTGCTGGTCGCGGTGCCGGTGGCGGCGGCCATCGCCGTGCTGGTGCGGTTCGCGCGCGACCGGTATCTCGCGAGCGACATCTATCACGGCGGGCGGCCCCCTCAGCCGCCGGACGTACCGCCAGCGCCGGCCACGGTCGGGTGAGCCATGAGCGAACCGCGGCAACTGGTGCTCGATCTCGGCCACAGGACGGCGCTCGGCGCGGAAGATTTCCTCGTCGGCGGATCGAATGCGGCTGCGGTGGCGCTGATCGACCAGTGGCCCGACTGGCCCGGGCCGGCGGCGCTGGTGGTGGGCCCGAAGCAGTCGGGCAAGAGCCATCTGGCGCACGTCTGGCGGCATAAATCTGGGGCCGAGACGCTGACGGCGGCGGCCCTCGGCGAAGCGGATGTGGCGCGTCTTTCACCCGGCGGGGCGCTGGTGGTCGAGGATCTCGATCAGGGCATCGGCTGCGAGCGGACGCTGTTTCATCTCTTCAACCTCGCCCGCGAGCATCGGGGCAGCCTGCTGCTGACGAGTGCCGCCGCGCCCGGCGATCTCGCCGTCACGCTGCCGGACCTCCGATCGCGGCTCAGGGCGGCCGTACTGGTCGAGATCTCGCCGCCGGACGACGGCCTGTTGCGGGCGGTGCTGGTCAAGCACTTCGCGGACCGCCAGATCACGGTCGATCCGCAGGTGATCAGCTATCTGATGACGAACATGGAGCGCACCATGGCGGCGGCTGCCAGCATCGTGGCGGCGATCGACCAGGTGGCGCTCGCGGAACGGCGGAAGGTGAGCCGGATGCTCGCGGCGGAGGTGCTGACGCGAATTCGGCAGGGCGGCGAGAGCGCCTGAGCAGCCTCAGCCGTCGAGCGGGAGCGCGGGCGCCGTCGGATGCAGCAGCGGGCGGTAGCCGGCAGAGAGAACGGCAGCAATCGCGGGCGGCGTGAGCATCTCGGCCATGCCGTCAGCCGGGCGCGGGACCGGCGGGCCGTAACCATCGGGCGTCCACAGGAACAGCCGATCGGGCGTGACCAGATGCGGCGCGCCACCATGGCGGACGAACGCGGCCGGCGGCAGGCTCGCGAACGGCACGACGTGCGTGCGCTTGGCGCCGCCGGGCAGCAGCCGCTCGGCCTGCAGCACGCGGTCCATGTCCGGTGCCGACGGGCGCTCGGGGAGGCCCTTGGCCGCGGACCAGAGCGTCGCGAAGGCGAGCGCGTCGGCGCGGCGGCATTCGAAGCAGGGGCGGTGGCCGGCCGCCAGCGCGGTCGCCTCATCGAGGAAGAACAGCTCGGTGTAGCGCCGGGGCGTCATGACCTGCCGGCGGCGGCCCTTGAACGACAGCACGCAGCAGATCCATTGTCGTGACGCCCAGCGCCGCCGGGTCAGGCACCGCGCGTCATCGTGGATCGCGCCGCCGCGATTGCCCATGACGAGGCCGCGGGCGGCAATCGCCACGATCTCACCGTCGGGTGTCACTCGGTTCTGGAGCGGCATCGCTCAATCTGCCAGTCTCGGGGTTCGCGAAGGAGCCAAGCATGACCGAAGCCACCATCCATGTGAAGATTTCAGATCGCGCCGCAGGGGCGCGCGTCGCGACCGTGACGGTCGATAACAGCCGCCGCCTCAACTGCCTCTCGACGGCGCTCGTCGTGGGCTTGCGCGACGCCTTCGAGCGGCTCGGCGCGGACGAGACGATCCGGGCCATCGTGCTGACGGGGGCCGGGGATCGCAGCTTCATCGGCGGCGCGGACCTGCAGGAACTCGGCGGACTCTGCGCCGAAAGCGGGCGGCTCTACATCACGCGGCTGCACATGGCGTGCAAGGCGATCCGGGAGTGTCCGGCGCCCGTCATCGCGCGGATCAACGGGTTCTGCCTCGGCGCGGGGCTCGAGGTGGCGGCGTCGGCCGACATGCGGGTCGTGGCGGAGGGCGCTGTGCTCGGCATGCCGGAGGTGGTCATGGGGCTACCGTCGGTGATCGAGGCGGCGCTGCTGCCGGGCCTCATCGGATGGGGCAAGACGCGCGAGATCCTGCTCACGGGCGAGACGTTCGGCGCCAAGGCCGCGCTCGAGATGGGGTTCGCGCAGAAGATTGCAGCGCCGGGGGAAGTCGATGCAGCGGTGGAGCACTGGATCGGGCACATCCTGAAGGCGACGCCGAAGGCCGTCCGGGCGCAGAAACTGCTCATGAACAGGTGGGAGAAAGTGTCCGTAGCCGAAGGCGTCTATGCCGGCATCGACGCGCTGTCGGACGCCTACCGGACCGGCGAGCCACAGGCCGCGATCGCTGCCTTCTTCGCCGAAAAGGCCCGACACAAGGCCCGCTGAGCGCCAGAACGATACGCCACGAGGAGCCCATGCGAGACGATCACCTCAGAGGCATCGCGCGTCGCCAGCGACATGCAGAGCTGGCCGCCGGATTTCGATGGGACGTGCCGGAGACGTTCAACTTCGGCACCGACGTGGTCGACGCCTGGGCCGCCGAGCGCGACGGGCTAGCGCTCATCTGGGAGAACGCGGCCGGTGATGCGGCAAGCTTCCGGTATTCCGACATGGCGCGGCTGTCGAGCCGGATGGCGTCGGCGCTGGCGCGGGAGGGCGTCGGCAAGGGCGACCGCGTGATCGTGATGCTGCCGCGCATTCCGGAGTGGCAGATCGCGCTTGTCGCGTGCCTGAAGATCGGGGCGATCGCCATTCCCGCGATCGAGATGCTGACGGCGCGGGACATCACGTACCGGGTGCGCAATGCGGAGGCGAAGGCGTTCATCTGCCGGGGCGAGCAAGTCGGCAAGCTCGCCGAGGCGGCGGGCGAGGTGCCGGTCCGGATCGCGGTCGGCGGGGCGCCGGGGTGGATCGACTGGGAGGCGGCGCTCACGGCCGGGACCGAGGACTACGCGGCCGCTCGGGTGGCGGCGGAAGATCCCGTGCTCATGTACTACACGTCCGGCTCGACGGGGCATCCGAAGGGCGTACTGCATGCGGCACGGGCGCTTTATGCGTGGCGGATGCAGGCCTACATGTGGCTCGACCTCGAGCCCGACGACCGCATCTGGTGCACGGCCGACACCGGCTGGAGCAAGGCCGGGACCAGCGTCATCTGGGGGCCGTGGAGCGCGGGGGCGTGCGCGTTCTTCTACGACGGGCCGTTCGTGCCGGTGAACCGGCTGCGGCTCCTCGACAAGCACCGGATCACGGTGTTCTGCGCGTCGGGGACCGAGATCCTGCGGCTCGTCAACGAAAGCATCGGCGCCTACGATCTGGCAGCGCTTCGGCGCACCGTGTCGGCCGGCGAAGCGATGAGCCCGGCGGCGGCCGAGCGGTGGCAGGCGGCCACGGGCTCGCTGGTTGCCGAGGCCTACGGGCAGACCGAGGCGCTGATGATGGTGCTCAACTACCCGTCAGAGCCGGTTCGTCTCGGCTCGATGGGCCGGCCGCAGCCGGGCCTCGACATCGACATCGTCGACGACGCGGGGGTGCGGCAGCCGGTCGGGGCGGAGGGGCATGTGGCGCTGCTCACGCCGTCGCCGCAGCTCATGCTCGGCTACTGGAAGGATCCGGAACGGACGACACAGTGCTTCACCGACGGGCCGGACGGGCGCTGGTACCTCTCCGGCGACCGGGGCACCAAGGACGCGGACGGCTACCTCTGGTATGCCGGGCGCGCCGACGACGTGATCAATTCGGCTGGCTACCGGATCGGGCCGCTGGAAGTGGAGAACGCGCTCCTCGAGCACAAGGCCGTGCAGGAGTGCGCCGTGGTGCCGAGCCCGGACACCGAGCGTGGCGAAGTGGTCAAGGCGTTCGTCGTGTTGCGTGAGGGCTTTGCCGGAGATGCGGCGCTCGTCACCGAGTTGCAGGATCACGTGAAGAGCGTGACTGCCCCCTACAAGTATCCACGACGGATCGAATTCGTGGCCGAGATCCCGAAAACGGTCACCGGCAAGATCCGCCGGCGGACGCTCAGGGACCTCGAGACCGAACGGGCGCGCGGCAGCGGACACGACAGCCGGCGGCGGTAGCGTGTTCGCGGAACGCCGAGCAAGAGATCGGAAACCGCCTGCGAAGAAAGCCGATTGTATCGGCCGTGGCCACTGGACGCACGGCCAGACGTACCTATATCAATGTCAATCCGTCCGCCCCCGCTCTTTCGGGTTTCCAGGAGGCGGCCCAACACAGAGGGTGAAATGAGAACCCGTTCCATCGCGCTTTCCAGCAGAATTCTCGCCGTCGTGGCCATGGTGGCCGGCGGCGCCATGGTCGCCGCAGACTATGCCGAGGCCCGTAGCGGCAAAGGCGGCAGCGTGGGCAGCCGCGGCAGCAAGACATACAGCGCGCCTCCGGCGACGAACACCGCGCCGCGCACCGCGCAGCCGATCCAGCAATCGATCACGCAGCCGGGTCGTACCGCCGCCGGAGCCGCCGCCAATACGGCGACGCAGGCGGCCCGCGGCGGCCTGATGCGCAACCTGCTCATGGGCGGCCTCATCGGCGCCGGCCTCATGGCGTTGTTCGGCATGGGCGGCAGCATGGCGGCCGTGCTCGGCTTCATCCTGCAGGGCCTGGTCATCGCGGGCCTCGTCATGCTGGTCATCGCCTTCTTCCGCAGCCGCAGCGCGGCCAACCGGCCGGCGATGGCACATGCGACCGCGACCGGTCGCGGGCCGCAGCCGAATCCGCAGCCCGCGCAGCAGCCGGCCGCGTACCGGACGGGCGCCGCCATGGGCGTCGCCGCACCCGAACTGCAGATCTCGGGTGACGACTTCAACGCCTTCGAGCGGATGCTGAAGGACGTGCAGCTCGCCTATGCCAACGCCGACGTGGACCGCCTCGGCGGCCTGCTGACGCCGGAGATGCTCTCGCACTTCGCGCGGGAACTCGACGAAAACAAGCGGCGCGGCGTGTCGAACGACCTGTCCGAGCCCAAGCTGCTGCAGGGTGACCTCGCCGAGTCCTGGCGCGAAGATGGCGGCGAATACGCCACCGTCGCGATGCGCTACGAGATCATCGACGCGCTCGTCGAGCAGAAGACGGGCCGCGTGATCGAAGGCTCGACCAGCGAGCCGCAGGAAGTCGTGGAGCTGTGGACGTTCTGGCGTCCGGCCGGCGCGGGTCCCGACAAGTGGGAACTCTCGGCCATCCAGCAGGGCTAACGCCGGCTCTGACTTCCACGACGATGATTCGGGGCTCCGTTCGCAAGGACGGAGCCCTTTTCGTTGCGCATGGCGCAGGACGACGGGCGGGACAATCCGACCGGCGCATTGTTCCCGGCGGCGATATGGCCTAACTCTCAGGCGCACCAGACGATACGAGCCTCCCCATGATGATCGCCATCGACGGACCAGCCGCCTCCGGCAAGGGGACGCTCGCGAAGCGTATCGCGGACCATTTCGGCTTCGCGTGCCTGGATACCGGCCTCCTTTACCGGGCGGTGGCGCGTGACGTGGCGGCGCGCGGGGAGGCCCTCGAGGACGAGGCTGCCGGTGCCAGGGCCGCGGAGACGCTCGAACTCGCGACGCTCGACGACCCGGAGCTTCGATCGCCGTCGGCGGGAGAGGCGGCGTCGGTCGTCGCCAAGCTGCCGGCGGTGCGGAAGGCGCTCCTCGACCTGCAGCGGACCTTTGCGGCGCGAGAGCCCGGGGCGGTGCTCGACGGGCGCGACATCGGGACAGTCGTGTGCCCCGACGCCGACATCAAGATCTTCGTCACGGCCGACCTCGGTGTGCGGGCAGGCCGGCGGTACGAGGAATTGCGCCGACGCGGCGACCCGGTGACGCTCGCGGAGGTGACGGAGGTCCTGCGGCTCCGCGACGAGCGCGATCGGAGCCGGGCCGAGGCCCCCATGCGCCCCGCCGACGACGCGATCTTGCTCGACACGACCGACTTGGATATAGAAGCGGCATTCGATGCTGCCGTCGGGCTGATCATGAGGAGGATCGCTCGCCAGGGGTAGACCATAGGTCCACCCAAATCCCGGCTAGAGGGCCCCGAGGCCCACTCGCGGCAGCTGATCGAGACAACCATACCCAGGGCGCCATGATTGGCGGCGCCGGACTGTCGGGGATCTCCTCGACGATCCGGTGCCTGTCTGTTTTGGCGCATTCCCCAACCCCGAGGCGCCCGGCTCCCGATCCGGGACGCGGCGCCTCCCACCAAGGCACGTTCCAGGAGACCTGATGAGCACGCAGACCGGCACCAGCAACGAAATGAACCCCAGCCGCGGCGATTTCGAAGCCCTTCTCAACGAGATGATGGGCGAGGACAACGCGTTCGAAGGCACCGTCGTCAAGGGCATCATCACCGCGATCGAGAAGGATCTCGCGGTGATCGACGTCGGCCTGAAGATGGAAGGCCGGGTGCCGATGAAGGAGTTCGGGATCGGCGGCAAGCCGGCCGATCTCAAGGTCGGCGACGAAGTGGAAGTCTATCTCGAGCGGATGGAAAACGCGCTCGGCGAGGCCGTTCTCAGCCGCGACAAGGCACGCCGCGAGGAGAGCTGGACCCGCCTCGAGAAGCAGTTCGAAGCCAACGAAAAGGTCGAGGGCGTCATCTTCAACAAGGTGAAGGGTGGCTTCACGGTCGACCTCGACGGCGCCGTGGCGTTCCTCCCCGGCTCGCAGGTGGACATCCGCCCGGTGCGCGACATCGGTCCGCTGATGCACCAGCCGCTGATGTTCCAGATCCTCAAGATGGACCGCCGGCGGGGCAACATCGTCGTGTCGCGGCGCTCGGTGCTCGAGGAAACGCGGGCCGAGCAGCGGTCGGAGATCGTGGCGCGCCTCGGCGAGGGCCAGGTCATCGACGGCGTGGTCAAGAACATCACGGACTACGGCGCGTTCATCGACCTCGGCGGCATCGACGGCCTGCTGCATGTCACCGACATGGCGTGGCGCCGCGTCAACCATCCGAGCGACGTCGTCAACGTCGGCGACACCGTGAAGGTGCAGATCATCCGGATCAACCCGGAGACGCAGCGCATCTCGCTCGGCATGAAGCAGCTGCTCAACGACCCGTGGGAGGGCATCGAGGCGAAGTATCCGGTCAACGGCCGCTTCTCGGGCACGGTCACGAACATCGCCGACTACGGCGCCTTCGTGGAGCTGGAGCCGGGCGTCGAAGGCCTGATCCACGTCTCGGAAATGAGCTGGACCAAGAAGAACGTGCATCCCGGCAAGATCGTCTCGACGAGCCAGCAGGTGGACGTGCAGATCCTCGAGGTCGACCCGAACAAGCGGCGCATCTCGCTCGGCCTCAAGCAGACCCAGGACAACCCGTGGGATGCGTTCCTCACGGCGCACCCGAAGGGCTCCGTCATCGAAGGACCGATCCGCAACATCACGGAATTCGGCCTCTTCATCGGTCTCGACAACGGGATCGACGGCATGGTGCACCTCTCGGACCTCGACTGGAACAAGGCCGGCGAGGAGGTCATCAAGGACTACAAGAAGGGCGACGACGTGAAGGCCGTGGTGCTCGACGTCGACAGCTCGAAGGAGCGCATCTCGCTCGGCATCAAGCAGCTCGCCGGCGATCCGCTCGACACGCTCGGCAAGTACAAGAAGGGCGATGCGGTGACCTGCGAGGTGACCGCCGTCGAGGCCAACGGCATCATGGTCAAGATCGCGGACAGCGACATCACGACCTACATCAAGCGCGCCGACCTCTCGCGCGACCGGTCCGAGCAGCGGCCGGAGCGGTTCACGGTCGGTAACAAGGTCGACGCCCAGGTGCTGTCGGTGGACAAGGCCGCACGGCGCATCGCAGTTTCGATCAAGGCGCTCGAGATCGCCGAAGAGAAGCAGGCCGTGGCGCAGTACGGCTCGTCCGACTCGGGCGCGTCGCTCGGTGACATCTTCAAGGCAGCGCTCAAGAAGCGCGAGGGCGGCGACGGCTGAGATCCGGCCCACCCGACGAAAAGCTTCGAGACGATCCCAAGCGAGGGCGGCCCACCGGGCCGCCCTTTCGCGTTCCGGCGTGCCATCTCGCGGGCGCTCAGCAATGGACTCCCCGGCCGACCTTCAGCCTGCTACGATTTGTCGCCGGCCGTGACCGAAGCCAACGAAGCATCGGCACGCGCCTGCGGAGGAGGAGAACGCCCGATGAAACTACGAGGACTGCTGTCCGCGATCGCGGCCGCCTGTGTTGCAGGGCTGCCGATTTCCGACGCTCTGGCGCAAGCTGCCGAGTGGCCCAACAAGGCGATCCGCGTCATCGTCAACTTCGGCCCCGGCGGCTCGGCCGACAACACGATGCGACCCTATGTGGAGAAGCTCAGCAAGGCTCTCGGCCAGCAGGTCGTGATCGAGAACCGCGGCGGCGCGTCCGGCGCACTCGGCCTCGAGGCCGTCACCAAGGCCACGCCCGACGGCTACACGTTCGGCGTCACGCCGTCGCTCAGCGTCGTGATCCTGCCGCATCTGCGCAAGACGCCGTACGACCCGCTCAAGGATCTCGTGCCGGTCGTGAACATGACCACGGGTACGCTGCTGTTCGCCGTGCACCCGACGCATCCGGCGAAGACGCTGAAGGAGTTCGTGGACTATGCCAAGGCGAACCCGGGCAAGCTGTCGTGGGGTACGGCCGGCGTGGGCTCCTACGGCCACCTCATGTGCGAGGCGTTCAAGCACTTCACCGGTACCGATATCCTCCATGTCCCGTATCGGGGCGGCGGCGAGTCGCTCGCAGACTTCCTCGCCGGCGTGCACCACATCCACGCCGATCCGAACACGTTCCCGCATGTCACCGCCGGCAAGGCCAAACTTCTGGCTGTGAGTGACCTGCAGCGGCATCCGCAGTTTCCGGATGTCCCGCTGATGAAGGAGGTCTATCCCGATCTCGACTTCGTCGTCTGGTTCGCCATGTACGCGCCGGTCGGCACGCCGCCGGCCGTGGTCAAGCGGATGAACGAGGAGATCAACAAGATCTCGAGGGAGGATGCAGCCTTGCGCGCAACCCTCCTCAAGACGGCGCTGGCGCCGGTGATCATGACGCCGGACGAACTCGGCGCACTCACGAAGAGCGACCACGCGCGCTACGGCGAACTGATCAAGAAACTGAACATCAAAGCGGAATGACGCCGGCATCGGTCCGAGAATTCCGGCTCGACCGGCCGGCACAGGGCGGCGATTGCACATCGTGTGCAGTTGCCGCCCTTTTCCAATACCCGTAGGTTGGAGCGGCAGGATCCTCGCCTGCATCGCCAACATCCCGACTGGATCCAGATGTCCCTCGAAACCGAAGCCGTGCTCGACCGCCGTCGCCTCAGGCGCTCGCTCTCGCTCTGGCGGGCGCTCGCCATCGTGGCCGGCGTGCTCGCTGTCGGCACCGTCGCCGCGCTGTCGCTGATGAACGACGAGACGGGCGCGGGCGTGTTCGGGCAGAAGCAGATCGCGCGGGTGTCGATCGAGGGCATGATCACCGAGGATCGGCCCCAGCTCGCCATGCTGCGCAAGATCGCCAAGGACAAATCGGTGTCGGCGGTGATCCTCTTCGTGAACAGTCCAGGTGGCACCACAACGGGCGGCGAAGCGCTGTTCGAGGCCATCCGCGAAGTGGCGCAGGCGAAGCCGGTGGTGGCTCAGTTCGGGACCATCGCCACGTCGGCCGCCTACATCGCCGGTCTCGCCACGGATCATATCGTGGCGCGCGGCAACACCATCACGGGCTCGGTCGGCGTCATCTTCCAGTGGGCCGAAGTCTCGGAGCTGCTCGGCAAGATCGGCGTGAAGATGAACGAAGTGAAGAGCGGTCCGCTCAAGGCGGTGCCGTCACCGTTCCAGCCGCTGGACGAGCGCGGACGCGCGACGACGGAGCGCATGGTGGCGGAATCGATGCGGTGGTTCCGCGGCCTTGTCGCCGAGCGGCGGAAGCTCGACACGACCGGCATTCCAGGGCTCGAGCAGGGGGCCATCTTTTCGGGGCGCGAGGCGCTTGCACACAAGCTGATCGACGGGGTCGGGGGCGAGGACGAGGCGGTGCGCTATCTCGCCGACACGCGAGGTATCGACCGCAAGCTGAAGATCGTCGACTGGAAGCCGAAGCGGCAGGATCAGCTCGGGTTCCTCGGCATGCTCGGCCGGGGGATGGCGGAGGCGTTCGGCCTCGGTGGCCTCGGGGTGGACTGGCTCGGCGGCGATCCGCGGCTCGGCGCGCTTCGGACGGGCGGTCTCATTTCCGTTTGGCAACCTAATGAATAATGAGTAATAACAACAGTATGCAAGGCCGCGTGTCCGGGAAGACCGGCACAGCCAAGGGGCGGCGAGCGGCCAGTGGGAGGGGCGTATGATAAAATCAGAACTCATTGCGAAGATCGCGAATGCGAACCCGCATCTTTACCATCGAGACATCGAGCGGATCGTGAATGTCATCTTCGATGAGATCGTGGACGCGCTGGCGCGCGGTGACCGGGTCGAGCTCAGGGGCTTCGGCGCGTTCACGGTGAAGCACCGCCCGCCGCGGACGGGACGGAACCCGAGGACCGGTCAATCGGTCTCGGTGGAAGAGAAGTTCGTGCCGTTCTTCAAGACCGGCAAGGAACTCCGCGAGCGGCTGAACAGCGGCGAGACGGAGAAACCGGCGCCCAAGCGGCGCACGTCCGCCAAGGCGGTCCGCGCGGAACCGTAGGACCGATCGAGGCTTGAGACTGTCGCTGAGCGGCAGCTCCGGGAACGAAAGAGGCGAACGTGCTCAAGCGGGTTGTTCGACTGTTGCTCGCCTTTCCGGCAGCAATCCTCCTGATCACGCTGGCGGTCTCGAACCGGCACAGCGTGCGCATGGTGCTCGATCCGTTCCGGCCCGAGTCACCGGCTCTGGCGATCGAGATGCCGTTCTATTTCTACCTGTTCGGCGCGCTGGTGATCGGTGTAGCGGTCGGCGGATGGGCCACCTGGTTCAGCCAGAGTCACTGGCGGAAGTCGGCTCGCCATCGTGCCCAGGACGCCATGAAGTGGCGGGCCGAGGCGGACCGGCTGGCGCGGGAGCGCGACGAAAGCATCGAGGCGGCCGGCGGGACCAGCGGCAAGGCGCTCGCCCTCGCGCGGCGCTGACACCGGCGATCCAGCGGGTCGTCCAGGGGGCTCTGGCCGGCGTTTCACCGGTGACGATACCGTGGCCGGCTGCTATGGCGTGACGCTCACCCGGCCGATAGGCTTCTCGGCGAGACAGACATCGAAAAGGCGGGCCTGCCCGTGACCACGCGCGTCAAAATCTGTGGACTGCGGACCGCCGAGGCGCTGGAGGCCGCGATCGCGGCCGGCGCGGATTACGTCGGGCTCGTCATCTTTCCGCCCAGCCCGCGACATGTGGACGTCGAGGAGGCGGCGGGGCTCGCCGAGGTGGCGCGCGGGCGCACCGCGGTGGTGGCGCTGACCGTCGATCCCGACGACGCTCTCCTCGACCGCATCGCCAGCGAGGTGCGACCCGACTTCATCCAGCTGCACGGCGGTGAACCCCCGGCGCGGGTGGCCGCCATCCGGGCGCGGCTCGGCGTCGGCGTCATCAAGGCCGTCAAGGTGGCGACGGCGGACGACGTCGCCGCGGCGCTCGCCTACCGGGACGTTGCCGATCTCGTGCTGTTCGACGCCATGCCGCCCAAGGACGCCGACCGGCCAGGTGGGCACGGCGCGGTGTTCGACTGGCGGCTGCTCGACGGCGTCGCCGACCAACTCGATTTCATGCTGTCCGGCGGCCTCACGCCCGAGAACGTCGCGGACGCCATCCGGGCGACCGGCGCATTCGCGGTCGACGTTTCGTCCGGCGTCGAGGAACGCCGCGGCGTCAAGAGCGTGCCGCTGATCCGAGCCTTTCTCGCCGCCGCGCGCGGCGCCGTGCCGGCCTGACCGGCCACCACACAAACCCCACGCGGGAGAAGCCGATGTCGACTGCCTCATCTACCGCCGCCGCCACGCCCAACAGTTTCCGGACCGGGCCGGACGAGCGTGGCTTCTTCGGCATGTTCGGCGGCCGCTTCGTCGCGGAAACGCTGATGCCGCTGATCCTCGAACTCGAGGAGGCCTACGAAGCCGCCAAGGCCGATCCGGAGTTCGGGAAGGCGATCGCGTTCCTCAACACGCATTATTCGGGCCGGCCGTCGCCGCTCTATCTCGCCGATCGCATCACGCGGGATCTCGGCGGGGCGAAGGTCTATTTCAAGCGGGACGAACTCAATCACACCGGCTCGCACAAGATCAACAACTGCCTCGGCCAGATCCTGCTCGCCCGGCGCATGGGCAAGACGCGGATCATCGCGGAAACCGGCGCGGGCCAGCACGGCGTGGCGGTGGCGACGGTTTGCGCCAAGTTCGAACTGCCGTGCGAGATCTACATGGGCGCGACGGACGTCGAACGGCAGGCGCCGAACGTGGCGCGCATGAAGCTGCTCGGGGCCAAAGTCAATCCCGTGACGTCGGGGGCGGGCACGCTCAAGGACGCCATGAACGAGGCGCTGCGCGACTGGGTCACCAACGTGCGCGACACCTACTACATCATCGGCACGGCCGCGGGTCCGCATCCCTATCCGGCGCTCGTCCGGGATTTCCAGTCGGTCATCGGCAAGGAAGTGCGCGAGCAGATGATGGCGGCCGAGGGACGGCTTCCGGACGTGCTCGTCGCATGCATCGGCGGCGGCTCGAATGCGATCGGGCTCTTCCATCCATTCCTCGACGACGCGAGCGTCCGGATGTACGGCGTGGAGGCCGGCGGGCACGGGCTCGACGTGGAGAACGGGCATTGCGCCTCGCTCACCGGCGGACGACCCGGCGTGCTGCACGGCAACCGCACGTACCTCCTGCAGACCGAGGACGGGCAGATCCTCGAAGGGCATTCGATCTCGGCCGGGCTCGATTATCCGGGCATCGGGCCGGAGCACTCGTGGCTGAAGGAGACGGGCCGCGTCGACTACGTCGTCGCGACGGACAAGGAGGCGCTCGACGCGCTCCAGTACTGCACGCGGATGGAGGGGATCATCCCGGCGCTCGAGCCGGCGCATGCGCTCGCCCACGTGATGCGCATCGCGCCGAAGCTCGACAAGGAGCAGACCATCGTCATGAACCTGTGCGGTCGCGGCGACAAGGACCTGTTCACGGTGGCGAAGGCGTTGGGGATGAAGATTTGAGGTGTGGCGGGTGATCGCTGAGCAAGCGACCCCGGCTCTTCGCGCTGCGCTGACGCTTACGCTCCGGCCGGGGACGCAAGGGGAGATGTCGTGAGTTCGTGAAGGTCACTCACGAGAGCGGCTATGACCACTGAACAGCTTGCTGCCCATCGGCCCAAGCGACCCCGGCTCTCCGCGCTGCGCTGACGCTTGCGCTCCGGCCGGGGACGCAAGCGGAGAGGTTGGGGCTGTTCGGAATGCAAATTCCCAAATCCGCCCCACTTGCGTCCCCGGCCGGAGCGCAATCGGAGAGCCGGGATCGCTGGGGGAGTCACTCGCCTAAATATGCCGATAGCCGAACCGAAGACATACTTCGTCTACATCATGACGAACGAGCCGCGAGGCGTTCTCTATGTCGGGATGACGAGTGACCTCGCTCGGCGGGCTCACGAGCATCGCGAACGACAGCTCCCGGGATTCACCCGTCGCTACGGCTTGGACCGCCTCGTCTACTTCGAGGACCACACCGAGGCTGATGTTGCCGCCCGTCGGGAACGGGCGATGAAACGCTGGCGCCGAGACTGGAAGATCGAACTGGTCGAGCGGGACAACCCGACCTGGGCTGACTTGGTCGATCGTGTCGTCCACGAGGCCGGTTACGACTATTGAGCCGCTGCACGACCCTCGGCCCAAGCGACCCCGGCTCTCCGCGCTGCGCTGGAGCTTGCGCTGCGGCCGGGGACGCAGAAAAGGAGAGACTTGGGCGCTCCGGAATGCAAATTCCCAAGGCAACCCCACTTGCGTCCCCGGCCGGAGCGAAAGCGGAGAGCCGGGGTCGCCTGGTAGCGGTCTGTGAAGGGCTTGGCTCGGTTTTGGGCCGAGGTTCGCGCAGGGTCCGCGTTCTCAACGGGCTGGATCGCGGCTGGATCGGTTGGTAGAAGCGCCGTCAGCGACATTTTGCGGCGCCGTCGTGATTCGGCGCCCGACCGGACGAGAGCCATGACCGACAAAGCCGCCGCCTCCGCATCGCGCGACTGGGGGCAGACCCTGTTCCTGCCGAAGACGGATTTCCCGATGCGGGCGGGGCTGCCGCAGATGGAGCCGAAGCTCTTGGAGCGCTGGCAGCGGATCGATCTCTATTCCAAGCTGCGCGCGGCGGGACAAGGGCGGGCGCGGTTCACGCTGCACGACGGGCCACCCACATCCACATCGGGCATGCGCTGAACAAGATCCTGAAGGATCTCGTGACGCGCAGCCAGCAGATGCTGGGGTTCGACAGCAACTACGTGCCGGGCTGGGACTGCCACGGCCTCCCGATCGAGTGGAAGATCGAGGAGGAGTACATGGCCAAGGGGCGGCCGAAGCCGAACTTCAAGGACCCGGCTGCGATGCAGGCGTTCCGGGCCGAGTGCCGCGCCTTCGCCGAGCACTGGATGGCCGTGCAGTCGGCGGAGTTCCAGCGGCTCGGCGTCGAGGGCGACTGGAAGAACCCCTATACGACGATGACGTTTCCGGCCGAGGCGCAGATTGCGCGCGAGCTGATGAAGTTCGCGGAGACGGGGCAGCTCTATCGCGGCTCGAAGCCCGTCATGTGGTCAGTCGTCGAGAAGACGGCGCTGGCGGAAGCCGAGGTCGAGTATCAGGACTACCAGAGCGATATGGTCTGGGTGAAGTTTCCGGTACGCACGACCGCCACAGGCGGCGAAACTACCGACGACAAGCGCCTCATGTTTGCGGAGTCAGACTCCGTCGTCATCTGGACAACGACACCCTGGACGATCCCCGGCAACCGAGCCATCTGCTTCAACTCGAAGCTGGAGTACGGGCTCTACGAGGTCACCAAGGCGCCGGAGAATAACTGGGCCAAGATCGGCGAGCGATACGTCCTCGCCGATCAGCTCGTGGCCGAAGTCATGAAGGCTGCGAAGGTAGAGGCCTACGAGAAGCGGTTTGCCGTTTCGGCAGAGATGTTGTCTGGGGCACGTTGCGCCCACCCGCTCCGCAATTCGGGCCTGCCGGGTTATCAGTTCGACGTCCCTCTGCTCGACGGCGATCATGTCACCGATGACGCGGGCACGGGGTTCGTGCACACGGCGCCGGGGCATGGACGCGAGGACTTCGACATCTGGACGGCGTCGACGCGCCTCCTGCAATCGCGCGGCGTCGATCCGGCGATCCCCTACACGGTCGACGAGAACGGTGCGTTCACGACGGACGCGCCGGGCTTCACGGGCGAGCGCGTCATCACGGACAAGGGCGAAAAGGGCAAGGCCAACGACGCCGTGATCAAGGCGCTGGCCGAGGCCGGCATGATGGTGGCGCGCGGGCGGCTCAAGCATCAGTACCCGCACTCGTGGCGCTCGAAGAAGCCCGTGATCTTCCGGAATACGCCCCAGTGGTTCATCCACATGGACAAGGAGATCCCGTTTCTCGAGCAGGTGAGCCGCGCGCATCGCGAGAAGCTGCGGGCGGCGGGGCTGACGGACGGGCACAACGCGGCGATCCCAAAGACGCTGCGCGAAGTGTCGCTCAATGCGATCCGCGAGACGGAGTGGGTGCCCGCGTCGGGCGAGAACCGGATCGCGGGCATGATCGAGGCAAAGCCCGACTGGGTGATCTCGCGGCAGCGCGCCTGGGGCGTGCCGATCACGGTGTTCGTCCGGAAGGGCACGCACGAGGTGCTGGTCGACGCCACGGTCAACAAGCGCATCTACGACGCCATGTATGCCGAAGGCGCGGACGCGTGGTTCGCGGATGCCGACGGCGCGCGCTTCCTGAAGCCCGAGTACGATCCGGCCGACTTCGAGAAGGTCAACGACGTGCTCGACGTGTGGTTCGACAGTGGCTCGACGCACACCTACGTGCTCGAGGACAAGGACCATTTCCCCGGCCTCTACGGTTTCAAGCGCAAGGTCGACGGCGGGCAGGACACCGTCATGTATCTCGAGGGCTCGGACCAGCATCGCGGCTGGTTCCATTCCTCGCTGATCGAAAGTTCGGGCACGCGCGGGCGCGCGCCCTACGACGTCGTGCTGACGCACGGTTTCTGCCTCGATGAGAAGGGGCAGAAGATGTCGAAGTCGGTCGGCAACGTGACGGCGCCGCAGGACGTCATCAAGGCGTCGGGCGCCGACATCCTGCGCCTGTGGGTCGCCTCGTCGGATTATGCTGACGATCTGCGGATCGGGCCGGAAATCCTGAAGACGTTTTCCGACAACTACCGGAAGATCCGCAACACGCTGAGGTGGATGCTCGGCACGCTCGCGCACTACTTGGTTGCGCCTTCGGATGCCCACACGGCATCCGGCGCGTGGACACTCGCGCCTTCAGGTGCCCGGCTTTCAGGCGGCCCTTCGGATGCCCACTCCGCATCCGGGCCAGCACCCGGCGCGTCTCTCGTGGCGCCTTCAGGTGCCCACACGGCACCCGGCGCGATGCCCGAACTCGAGCGGCTCATGCTGCACCGGCTGGCCGAGTTGGACGGCATCGTGCGCAAGGCCTACGCCGAGTACGACTACAAGCGCGTCGTGGCGGTGCTGTCGCAGTTCATGAACACGGAGCTCAGCGCGTTCTACTTCGACATCCGCAAGGACGCGCTCTATTGCGACGCGCCGTCGTCGGCGAAGCGGCAGGCCGCGCTTCATACGGTCGAGCAGATCTTCCGCTGCACGTGCGTTTGGCTGGCGCCGATCCTGTCGTTCACGACGGAAGAGGCGTGGCTGGCGCGGTACGGCGACGATGACGGGCGCTCGGTGCATCTCGAGACGTTCCCGGTCATTCCGAGCCACTGGCGCGACGACGCGCTCGATCAGCGCTGGGACAAGATCCGGCGCGTGCGATCGGTGGTGACGGGGGCGCTCGAAATCGAGCGGGCGCAGAAGCGCATCGGCTCGAGCCTCGAAGCGGCACCGCTCGTCTATCTCCCGAGCCAGGACATGCTCGACATGCTGGCGGACGTCGATTTCGCGGAGGTGTGCATCACGTCGGGCATCGCGATGACGGTCGATACGCCGCCAGCCGAGGCGTTCAAGCTGGCGGAGGTGGCAGGCGTCGGCGTCGTGCCGATGCGTGCGGCCGGCACCAAGTGCGCACGGTCGTGGCGCTTCACGATGGATGTCGGCAGCGACCCGGCCTATCCGGAGCTATCGGCGCGCGACGCCGCCGCCATGCGGGAGATCGACGGCGCGGCGGGGTGAGGCCGTACTTTTCGGAAACGTGTGAAGGCCCCGGATCTGCGCCCGCCTTTCAGCGGGCTTCGTCCGGGGACGCAAGATCAATGCGGGGCGGTGCGATGCGGACGATCACGGGCGATCTGATCGTGCTCGCCAAGGCCGGCGCTTTCGACGTGATCGCGCACGGCTGCAACTGCTTCCATACCATGGGCGGCGGAATCGCGGCGCAGATCCGGCAGCACTTTCCGGAGGCGTTCGCGGCCGACGTCGCGACGCCCTACGGCGCGCGGGCGAAGCTCGGGACGTGCTCGGTCGCGACGGTGAGCGTGGCAGGCGGACATGACCTCACGATCGTCAACGCCTATACGCAGTTCGAGCCGAGCGGCGGTTCCGGCGGCGTCGATGTGGACTACGGTGCGGTGGCCAAGGCCATGGCGTGGATCGGCGCACACTATTCGGGCAAACGCATCGGGCTGCCGATGATCGGGGCGGGACTGGCAGGCGGCGACTGGGCGACGATCGAAGTGATCATCCGCGACGCGCTCGGTGGCGAGGACGTGACGATCGTCAGATTCGGTGGGGGAACATGACCGGGACAGACACGCGCCAGGCGGTGACGGGATGGCTCTGGGGCCGATACTCGGCGCTCGGGCTCGCCATCATTGCGGGGACGTTCATTGCCGATCAGGCGCACAAGTGGTGGATGATCCACGTCTACAAGATCGCCGAGCGGGGACGGGTGCAGGTGACGCCGTTCCTCGACCTCGTGTTCGTGCTCAACAAGGGCGTATCGTACGGCCTCCTCACGGGAACGGGGCCGTGGCTGCTCACCGGTTTCGCCGTCCTGGTCTCGGTCGTGATGTGGGTGTGGCTTTGCAACACCGCCACCAGCCGCATTCTCGCCATAAGCCTGGCGCTGATCGTCGGGGGAGCACTCGGAAACGCCGTGGATCGGGTGGTTCTCGGCGGTGTCGCGGACTTCTTCTCGCTGCATGCGTTCGGTTTCTACTGGTATGTGTTCAACATCGCGGACGTGGCGATCGTTGTGGGAGTGATCGGGCTTCTGTATGATTCCTTCTGGATGAGTCGCAACGACGCCTCGAATGCCGCATAGACGGCACGGGTCGCGCGACAGGGGATAGAACGCATGATCGACCATCGCCGGGTTTCCTCGAGCAGGTTCGGGCGCGCAACCGTCGTCGTCGCCATGCTGGCGCTGACCGGCTGCGGCGGGGTCGACGGCGTCGAACTCAACGGCAAGGTGTTCGAAGCCGTCGGGCTCACGGGCGCGCTCGGCAAGAAGGCCGAACCGCAGACGGAGGCGCGCGCCCCTCTCGTGCTGCCGCCGAGCAAGGATCAGCTTCCCGAACCCGGTTCGCTGGCCGCCGCTCCGGCTCCCACGCCCGATCCGGCATGGCCGAACGATCCCGACAAGACGCGCGCGGCCCAGGCCTCGGCCCAGTCGGCGGCGCAAAAGCAGTTCTGCCGCGACGGCAACTGGAAGGAAAAGGCCATGGGCGACGAGATGGCCGCCGCTCAGGGGCCCGCCGGTACGTGCACCAACAGCATCTTCTCCGTCGTCGGACCGAGCATTTTCGGTAATTGATCGCCACCGGCCGGGCAGACACCCGATCCGGAATACGTCGCTGCGACCCGTGGTTGTAGATGGCTGACGCGTCTTTCGCGTCGGGCGACGCTCGCGATCCTGTCCCCGTTGTCATTTGACATTCCCCGGACAAGTGCCGACATGAGAGCGTGGTGCGGCTCGCGCTGCGCCTGAACCCTTTGACCAGCTCCGCGTCCGGCCGTCCGCTGCCGAATAGCAGCCGAGGCCGAGCCGAAGGAACGCAGCCTCATGACCATCCGCGGCCCGTCCGTCCCGACCCTGCCACTTCTCCGGTCTTTCATCGCCACGCTCCTGGGGACACTCATGCTCGCAACAGCCCTGATGACCGAACCCGCCCAAGCCACGCCCAAGGCCACGGAGTTCACGCTCGCCAACGGCATGAAAGTGGTGGTCGTCGAAGACCATCGCGCACCGGTCGTCACGCACATGGTGTGGTATCGGGTCGGCGCGGCCGACGAGCCGCCGGGTGTGTCGGGGATCGCGCACTTCCTCGAGCATCTGATGTTCAAGTCGACGGACACCATTCCGAACGGCGAATTCTCCAAAATCGTCTCGCGCCTCGGCGGGCAGGACAACGCCTTCACCGGCCAGGACGTGACCGCCTACTTCCAGCGGATCGCCAAGGATCGGCTGCCGACGGTGATGGCCATGGAGGCCGACCGCATGGTGAACCTGCGCCTCGAGGAAAAAGAGGTGCTGACCGAGCGCAACGTGATCCTCGAGGAGCGGCGCTCGCGCACCGAAAACAACCCGTCGGCGCTGCTCGGCGAGCAGATGGACGCGATGCTCTACCTGTCGCATCCCTACGGCCTGCCGGTGATCGGCTGGGAGCACGAGATGGCGGCGCTGTCGCGCGAAGATGCGATGGCGTTCTACAAGCGCTTCTATGCGCCGAACAACGCCATCCTCGTGGTGACCGGCGACGTGTTCCCGGACGAGGTGCGCAAGCTCGCCGAGGCGACCTATGGCAAGGTGCCGGCGAACCCCGACGTCAAGATGCGCGGCCGGCCGATGGAGCCGCCGCACCGGGCCGCGCGCCGGATCGAGCTGAAGGACCCGCGCGCAGGCCGGCCGTCGTTCCACCGCTCCTATTACGCGCCGTCCTATGTCACAGCGGAGCCCGGTGAGGCGGAGGCGCTCGACCTCCTGATGAAGGTGGTCGCGTCGGGCTCGACGAGCCGCATCTACCGCAGTCTCGTCGTCGCCGACAAACTCGCCGCGAGCACTGGCGGCTGGTACTCGGGCAGCGCGCGCGACAGCGGCAAGATCACGGTCTATGCGGTGCCGGTCGACGGGGTTTCGCTGGCCGCGGTGGAGGCCGGTATCGACAAGGTGCTCGACACGGTGCGCCGCGAGGGCATCACGGCGGCCGAACTCGAGCGGGCGAAGAAGTCCTATCTCGCCGAATACGTCTACGAAAGCGACAATCAGGCCTCGCTGGCGCGCCGCTACGGCTGGTCGCTCACCGTCGGTCGGACCGTGAAGGACATCGAGGAGTGGCCCGACCGGATCGCCAAGGTCACCCTCGAAGACGTGCAGAAGGCGGCCGCGAAGCATCTCGACATTCGCCGGTCGGTCACCGGCACGCTGATCCCGGAGAAGCCGGACGACCCGACCGCAGCAGCGGCAGCTCCGGCCAACTCCGCGCCAGTGCCCGCGGCCCGGGCCGGTGGGCGGACCTGACAGGAAAGCAATCGCCATGGCGAAGCTCGATCTCGCAACACTCCGCGCGTGGCTCGACCGGAAGACACCGGGCCAGCGCCTCTTGGTGATGCTGCTGGCGATCGGCGGCGTGACCGGCGTGCTGTCGCTCCTCGGTTCGCCGGGTTCGACCACGCCGCCCGCGACCAACGTCGCGAGCGCAGGGGCCGTCGCCACCCAGGCCGCGCCCAAGGCGGACACGCCAGCCGATGTCATCGGCGGGCCGGGCGAACGGCCTGGTGCGGCCGGCAAGCCGGTCAAGACGATCACGGTCGCGAAGGGACCGGAGACGGGCGCCGGCGGCGGCACTGCTCCTCCCGCGAGCGCACCATCCGGTGCCTTGGCCAGCGCGCCGGCCAGCGCCCCGACGCCGACGCCCCAGGCCAAGCCGGGTCCGACGGCCGAAACGGCGGCCAAACTCGTCCCCGAACTCAAGACGGTCGAAACCAAGATGAACATTCAGAACGTCAAGAGCCCAGGCGGCATCTCGGCCTGGCTGGTGGAAGAGCACAGCGTGCCCCTGCTGGCACTGCGCTTCGTCTTCGACGGCGGCTCGAGCCAGGACCCTGCCGGCAAGGACGGCCTCGCCAATTTCCTGACGGCGATGATGGACGAAGGCGCGGGCGATCTCGACGCGGCCAAGTTCCAGGAGCGGATGGAAGAACTCGCCATCAAGATGAGCTTCGAGGATTCGCGCGATGCGCTCTATGGCAACTTCGAAACGCTGACCGCCAATCGGAACGAAGGCCTGGAGTTGCTGAAGCTCGCAGTCAACAAGCCGAGATTCGACGCCGAGGCCGTGGAGCGGATCCGCAAGCAGCTGCTCGCGAACCTCGCCTACGCGGCGAAGAACCCGCAGCAGGTGGCCGGCAAGACCTGGTATGCGGCGGCGTTTCCGGGGCACGCCTACGGGCGCTCGCCGAGCGGCTCGCCCGAGACCATCGCAGCGATCCAGCCCGCCGACCTCGAGGCCTACCGCAAGCGCGTCTTTGCCCGCGATACGCTGAAGGTGGTGGCGGTCGGTGACATCACGGCGAAGGAACTCGGCGACCTGCTCGACCAAGTGTTCAGCGACCTGCCGGCCACGGCCGAGCTGGTGGACGTGCCGAAGACCGCCCCCGCGCCGACCGAAAAGCTGCGCGTCGTCGAAATGGACGTGCCGCAATCGGTCGTGCAGTTCGGCATGCCGGGACTCGGACGCAAGGACCCGGATTTCATCCCGGCGTTCGTCATGAACCAGATCCTCGGCGGCGGCGGGTTCGCGTCGCGGCTCACCGAGGAAGTGCGCGAGAAGCGCGGGCTCGCCTATTCCGTCTACAGCTACATGCAGCCGTACCGGCACGCGGCGACGTTCGCGGGCGGGGTCGCGACGAAGAACGAGGCGGTGAAGGAGAGCATCGACGTGATCCGCGCCGAGTTGCAGCGGATGGCGACCGACGGGCCGACCGCGACCGAACTCGCCAACGCCAAGAGCTTCCTCACGGGGTCGTTCGCGCTCCGCTTCGATACGAACTCCAAGATCGCGAACCAGCTCCTCTGGATGCTGCACGAGGACATGGGGATCGATTATGTGTCGACGCGCAACGCGCAGATCGATGCGGTGACGATGGAGGACGTGCGACGGGCGGCACAGCGCGTGCTGAAGGTCGACGATCTGTTCGTCACCGTCGTCGGCAAGCCGGTCGGTCTCGGCGGCTGACGCGCGGCAACGGCAACGGTACGGAGGGACGGTCATGTCCATCGGGATGGAACGGCCCTTCGGCCAAGCCGCAGCGAGCGCCGATCACGGCGCGGGAGACGGGGTGCACGGAGGTGGCGCGGCCTACACCCAGGACGTGACGCGCACGACAAGCCATAGGATCGGCGCGCACGGGCTGGACGACGCCGACGTCGCGCCACGCCTCCTGCGCCTCGACAGCGCCCTCGCCGATCTCGCGGCGACGATCCGCGCCAGCGGGATGGAGCACGTCTCTATCCTCGACCGGGACGACGACATCGCGGCGGCTGAGGCGGCACTGGCGCGGCTTTCGCGCGGTGCCCGCACGATCATCTTCTTCGGCACCGGCGGCTCGGGGCTCGGCGGGCAGACGCTGGCGCAGCTCGCCGGCTGGAACATTCCGGGCGGCGCCGACGAGGCGCAACGCAAGCGGCCGCGCACGCGGTTCTACGACAACCTCGATCCGGTGACGCTCGCGGGCATGCTCGACACGCTCGATCTCGCGACGTCGCGGTTCGTCGTGATCTCGAAGTCGGGCGGGACGGCCGAGACGCTCTCGCAGATGGTGGCAACGCTCGCGGCGCTGCGCGAGGCCGGGCTCGAGCCGCGGATCGGCGAGATGTTCCTCGCCGTGTCCGATCCGGTGAAGCCCGGCGCGCGCAACGTGCTGCGGCAGCTCTGCGGCGAACTCGGCATTCCCGTGCTCGATCATCCGCCGGGCATCGGCGGACGGTTCTCGGCGCTGTCAGTGGTCGGGCTGCTGCCGGCGATGGCGCGCGGGCTCGACGGGCGCGCGGTGCGGCGCGGGGCGCGGGCCGTCATCGCGCCGCTGATCGCGACGGGCAGTCCCGGGGCCGGGTTCGCGTCGCGGTACGCGCCGGCGATCGGGGCCGCGACGGCGGTGGCACTGGCGGAAGCGCGCGGCATCAAGGTCAACGTGATGATGCCCTACACGGACCGGCTGCAGCGGTTCGGCGCCTGGTACGTGCAGCTCTGGGCGGAAAGCCTCGGCAAGGGCGGCAAGGGGACGACGCCGCTCGCGTGCCTCGGGCCGGTCGATCAGCACAGCCAGCTGCAGCTCTTCATGGATGGGCCGCGCGAGCATTTCATCACGCTGGTGACGGTGCCGACGGCCGGGACCGGGCCGGTGCTGCCGCCCGATCTCGCGGCGCGCGCGGGTCTCGGCTTTCTCGGCGGGCGGCGGGTCGGCGATCTCGTCTCGGCGCAATCGGAGGCGGTGGCCGACGCGCTGACGCAGGCCGGGCGGCCGGTGCGGATCATCCGGCTCGAGCGCCTCGACGAGCACGGGCTCGGCGCCCTCATGATGCACATGATGCTGGAGACAATCCTCGCCGGGCGACTCCTCGGTGTCGATCCGTTCGACCAGCCGGCCGTGGAACTCGCCAAGGTGCTGACGCGGGAGCGGCTCGCCTAAAGCCCAAGTGCCGTCAAGCCGGGGAAGTCGTCGGGGCGGCGGCCGTGGGGGAAGGTCAGCTTGCGTTCGGCGTCGCGGATCGGCAGGTCGTTGATGCTCGCGATACGGCGCTGCATGAGGCCGTTTGGCGCGAACTCCCAGTTCTCGTTGCCGTAAGCGCGGAACCATTGGCCGGCGGCGTCGTGATACTCGTAGGCGAAGCGCACGGCGATGCGGTTTTCCTGATGCGCCCAGATCTCCTTGACGAGCCGGTAGTCGAGTTCGGTCGCCCATTTCTCCGCCAGGAAGGCGACGATCTCGGGCCGGCCCTTCAGGAAGCGTGCGCGATTGCGCCATTCGCTGTCGGCGGTGTAGGCGAGGGCGACGCGGGCCGGGTCGCGGCCGTTCCAGGCATCCTCGGCGGCGCGCACCTTCTGGCGCGCAGTCTCGTCGGTGAAGGGCGGCAGCGGTGGACGCTGTTCGGTGCTCATCGGGCCAACTCCTGACGGGGCGGTGGGGCGCAACGAGCTTAGCGCAGTTCGCCGGCCGCCGCGCCATCTTGCATGTGCATGAGCGGGCGCGCTGGGAGCCGACGAGTGTCGGGGTGGGCCGCGGTCGGGTAGGATCAGCGCGCGTCCACGAATCGCCCGAGGAGAAGTCCGCGCCCGTGCCCGTCCGTCAACTCAGCCCCGAGACCGTCAATCGCATCGCGGCCGGTGAGGTCATCGAGCGGCCGGCGAGCGTCGTGAAGGAACTCGTCGAGAACGCCATCGACGCAGGCGCGCGCGCCATCGAGGTGGTGACGGCGCTCGGCGGGCTCGGCCTTGTGCGCGTCACGGACGACGGCAGCGGCATGTCGGCGGCGGACCTCGCCCTCGCGGTGGAGCGGCACGCCACGTCGAAGCTCTCCGACGACGATCTGTTCAATATCGCGACGCTCGGCTTTCGCGGCGAGGCGCTGCCGTCGATCGGGTCGGTGGCGCTGCTCGCGATCAAGACGCGGCCGCGCGACGCGGAGAGCGGGCTCGAGATCGTCGTAGATCGCGGCGCCAAGGGCGGCATCCGGCCGGCGGCGCTCAACTTCGGCACCAGCGTGGAAGTGCGGGAGCTTTTTTCGGCGACGCCGGCGCGGCTCAAGTTCATGAAGTCCGAGCGGGCCGAGAACATGGCCACGACCGAGACCGTGAAGCGGCTGGCCATGGCGCATCCCGAGGTCGCGTTCTCGCTGACGACGGGCGAGCGGGCGGGCCTCGTGCTGCGTGCCGAGGGAGCAGGGCCGGCGGGGCTGCTCGCCCGGCTCGGGCGGATCATGGGGCGGGAATTTCTCGACGACGCGGTGGCGCTCGACGGGGCGCGGGACGGCGTGCGCGTCAGCGGGTTCGCGGGGCTGCCGACGCTGCACCGGCCCGACACGGGGATGCAGCATCTCTTCGTCAACGGGCGGCCGGTGCGCGACCGGCTGATGCTCGGCGCGGTGCGCGCGGGCTACGGCGATCTGGTGCCGAAGGGCCGGCATCCGCTGGTGGCGCTGTTCGTCGATCTCGATCCGCGCGAGGTGGACGTCAACGTGCATCCGACCAAGGCCGAGGTGCGGTTCCGGGATGCGGCGACGGCGCGGGCGCTGATCGTCGGCGGGCTTCGGCATGCGCTGGAGGCCGCGGGGCATCGCGCGACGACGCTCGGCGGCATCCGGACGCTCGACACGATGGCGCGTGGGGCCGAAGCGGCGGGCGCGAGGATGGGACACGATGCGGGCGGCGTCGCGGCGATGGAGCGTGCGTCGGTGGCTGCTGGTTTCGCGCGGGCGGCGTACGACGCGCGGCCGTTTTCGGGTGGGCTCGGCGAAGCGATCCAGGCGCCGCTCGGCATGGACCTGCCGCCGTCCGCCGATACGTCGGCTGCGGTGGCTGCCGGTTCCGATGCGCTGGCCGACCGGCCGCTGGGGGCGGCGAAGGCGCAACTGCACGACACCTACATCGTGGCGGAGACGCGCGGTTCGGTCGTCATCGTGGACCAGCACGCGGCGCACGAGCGGCTCGTCTATCAGCGCATGAAATCGATGCTGGCGGCGGGCGGCGTAGCGCGGCAGGGGCTGCTCATTCCGGAAATCGTCGAGATGGAGCCGGACGAGGTGGCGACGCTCACCGACTGGTCGCACGAACTCGCCGAACTCGGCCTCGCCATCGAGCCGTTCGGGCCGGGGGCGATCGCGGTGCGCGAGGTGCCGGCGCTGCTCGGGCGGGTGGACGCCAAGGGCCTCATCCGCGATCTCCTCGCCAACGTGCTATCCGGCGGCGGGACGGAGGCGCTCAAGGATCGGCTCGAGGCGGTGTGCGCGACCATGGCGTGCCACGGCAGCGTGCGCGCGGGGCGGCGACTGACGCCCGAGGAGATGAATGCGCTCCTCCGCGAGATGGAGGCGACGCCGTTCTCCGGCCAGTGCAATCACGGCCGGCCGACGTATGTGGAGCTGCGCCTCGGGGATATCGAGCGGTTGTTTGGGCGGAGGTAGGGGGGGGGAATGCTCAGACTTGCTACATTGATGTTGCTTCTCGTGGGCGCGTGCGTCCCCTCGGTTCGCGCGCAATCAGAGCTTGAGAAGCTAGAGCAAATGCAGGAGTTAAAAACACTTCTTCGTGCGCTTGAGAAATCGAAGCGAAATGCGGACGAGGCCATTCAGGTAAAGGCATATCAGTGCATGAACGCAATTGGCGATAAGTCTTTCTGCGACTGCATCGCCTCGCACTTGCCGGGTGCACTAGACTTTCGCATTTATGTATCGATCCTGTCACAGACAAAGACTGCACTGAAGTATGAAAAGCGTTCCAGCAGGGATCGCGTTCTTATCGACAATGCTCGCATGGTTAGAGAGATTTGCGTGAACGCGCGTACGCCTTGAATCGCGAGCAGGCCGAGCGCAAGCGACGTATGCACAAGAACGGCAATCAACTCAAACCCGCCGCGCCCGTTGAGAGACAGAGCGCGGGTTGCGCGGGCTGGGTTCTGAGTGTTGCGGTTTTGCTCTGCGGTTGAGGCCGTCGCGGTCGGCTCGGGCGAGTGATGTCAAACGCTCATCGTGTTTCTGCGCCCCCCCCCACACCCAGAAGTGTCATCCTCGGGCTTGTCCCGAGGACCCATCGAGCCGCTGGCTCTGGGGGTGGAGAAGAGGGAATGGGAGCAGGTTTCGGTGCAGCTTCCGCCGAGGTCGCTCCGCCATAGTCTTAACGCACTGTCGGGAGACGATGTTACCCTATTTCCAACCGTAGAATTTAGAAATAAAGTCCGCTAGCAATGATCCAGCGGCGCCAGTCCCTATCGTCCAAGTACCATCTGCGGCCTTGGACACCATCTTGCCAATCCATTCTGCAACTTTGGGACCGACCTTGCCGACAGACGAAGGCGATTCAAACTCCACCGCCTTCTGCAAAGCGACAATGTCGGATTCGTCGATGCCGCTCCCGCGCAATGCATTTGCTAGGGATAAAAAATCCCGAGTCTTTACACTCACCGAAACATTCGAATTATTTGCCGCACCAACAACATTTGCTGGCCCATAAATAGTTGTATTGAATATCTGATTTACACGATCTGATTTTTGCGGCATCGAATTATCCTCTTTTGCCGCCTCCGGAAATGCCTTCTCCAAATCGAGCGCGAACTTGAGTATTCGGGTTCGCACGCTGTCTGTGATGTGCTTAACCTTACCGGCACTGATTTCGCACCAGGCGGCGAGAATGGTCATTTCGGTAAATTTTTGCGACATTAGATAGCCGACTAGGTTTCCAACTTGGAAGCTGAGTGTCGCTTCTCCTTTGGCAAGATACTCTTCAATTTCCCCAATACTGTCTCGATATTGGTGCTGCGTGAATTTCTTTCCGTTGGCGTCCAAGAACTCAGGCGGCACGACCCACCCGTTTGCTTGCTTGGTGATGTCCATCATGTTGACCTTGATCAGCATCGAAAAATGCCGATAGTCAGGAACTGGTACATCTGCAGGATAGCCGTTGAGTTCCCACTCAACCCATTCTGCCGCGGGCTTGCTATCCAGCTTGGCCGCTAGTACCATGCATTTGCGGAGCAGAGTGCTGGTCGGCATTTGGTCGCCGCTCGCTCCAGCAACAATTTCTTGCAACAAACTCATTGCAATTCTCCCAAGTCCGAGATCAACAACTAATGTATAAGCTTAGATCATAGTGTAACACTGGTAAATACGAACGAAAGTTCTCTTGATCTGTGGAAAAATCAACTCTTATACGATTTCACGACCGCTCCAAATCAAACTCCACGTTCGCATGTGCGGAGCGATGGGTCCTCGGGACAAGCCCGAGGATGACACCTGTGGGTGGGGCGGCCGGGGTGGGTTCAGTCTCCGCTTCTCGACGGTGAACAGATCGGGTCGATCGGTGCTGCCTCGGTCCGGCTCAATCGCCCCCCATCACCCCACATAACTGCCGCCGTTGCAGTCGAGGATGGCGCCGGAGACGTAGGAGGCGGCGGGGGTGAGGAGCATCGTGATCATCCACGCGATCTCCTCGGGCTCGCCCATGCGGCCGCGTGGCAGCGCCTGCGGATCGATCAGCGAGCCGGCCGTCATGGCCGTCCGCACGGGGCCGGGCGCGATGCCGTTGACCAGCACGCCGCGGCCGATGGCGCTCCGCGAGAGCCAGCGCACCACGGTGTGCAGCGCGCCCTTCGAGGCCGCGTAGTCGACGGGCGTTTTCGTGGACGTGCCGCCGGTGCGTCCCGCGACGGAGCCGATCAGCACGATCGCGCCGCCGCCGCGCTCCGCCATGTGGTCGGCGAAGACGCTGCCGAGCGTGATCGGCACCAGCACGTTGATGTCCATGGTGCGCTGGAATCGGGCGCGGACGTCGGACGCCTGCATCAGGGGCTTGCCCACGATGATGCCGGCGCAGTGGGCGAGGCCGTGGCAGGGGCCGGTCGCGAGCAGCGCCTCGGCGAAGCCGTCGGACGTCAGGTCGCCTTCGTGGATGTCGACTTTCGTGCCGCCGGCGCGGAGCGTGGCCGCGACCTCGGCCAATGGCTCGCGGTCGGTCAGCAGGAGGTCGGCGCCGAGTTCGGCGGCGGCGTTTGCGGTCGCGCGGCCGATGCCGTTCGCGGCGCCCGTGATGCAGATGCGCCGGCCGGCGAGGCTCAACGCGGCGGGCAGGGGGCGGGCTGTGGCGGTCATGGCGGCGATCCTTCGTGCAGGGGGCGTTTGCGCGAGAGCGGACGCCATGATCGCCGCGGCAAGGCCGAGGTTGTCAACTTGTGCGTCAGGTGGGCCGGCGGCCGCCCGCGATGACCAGCGCCACGCCAACGATGATGCCCGCCAACGCCGGCACCACCCGCCAGTCGACCGGGATCGCACGTAGGAGGCCGGCGCGGACGGCGATCTCCTGCACGGCGAGCGTCACGACGGGGATCAATGCGGTGGTGGCGACGAAGCGCTCGGTGCCGAGTTTCACGACGACCGAGAAGCCCAGATACTGCATGGCGGTCAGCACCAGCGCGCCGATGAAGAGGCCGAGCAGGATCGCGGGCCGGTGCATGAGATCATCGACGGTCGGCAGCCAGCGCGGCGGCGCAAACAAGCCCTCGGCAGCGGCGGTCATGGCTGTGGCGAGAAGCGCGCCGCCGATGAGGCATGCGAGCAGCAGCACGAGGCCCGTCACGCGCATCTTCTCGGGGACGCTCACGGCGGCGCGGTTCCACGGATGGCTCTCGGCTGCGAAGGCGCGGCCTGTCATGATGAAGCCGCAGATGGCGCCGAGCGCGAGGCCGAGCCAGGGCGCCGCAGACTCCATGCGCGGCACGTACCAGAGGATCGTCGCGACGATGACCGCATTGCCGACGAGGCCCAGCAGCGAGGGTCGGCGGCCGGCGACGAGGAAACCCAGCAGCATGGCGACCGGTACGCCGAGGCGCACGAGGACGCTGCCGTCGGCAGGCGTCACGTGGCCGAGGAGGACGTAGTAGACCGCCTCCATGGCAATGATGCCGCCGCCGACGACGAGGCTCAGCGGGTGGGCCAGGATGCGGCGCCAGTCGGGGCCGAGGCCGCTCACGGCGAGAAGCGACAGGGCGGCGACGGGCATGGCCCACACGAGCATGGCGACGGGGTGGACGCCGGTCTGCTGACCGACGCCGTAGGAGACGTTGAGGACGGCCAGCATCAGGGCGAAGAGGACCGCCTCGACCCAGCCACTGACCCCGGCGGCCCCCGCGCGCGGGGCGGGCGCGGTCACGGGGACGGTTCCGGATCGGCGGGCGGCGCCCAGTGGGCGAAATGGACTTCCGTGTCGCCCCAACGACGGCTGGCGATGAGCGTGAAGCCGGGCGGCCACGCGATGGGCGTGCCGGCGCGTTCCTCCAGCACGACCAGCGCGCCGGGATCGAGCCAGCCGCCGGCCGCCGCGCTCGCAAGTGCCGCCTCGCCGAGGCCCTTGCCGTAGGGGGGATCGGCCATGACGAGGCCGAAGCGCTCGCGCGGGAGGGCGGGGCCGAGCGTCGTCGCATCGCGGCGGTAGATGCGGGTGGTGCCGGTCAGGCCGAAGGCCTCGATGTTGCGGCGGATGAGGCCGCGGGCGGTGGCGTCTTCCTCGACGAAGAGGCAGAACGCCGCGCCTCGCGACAGGGCCTCGAGGCCCAGCGCGCCGGTGCCGGAGAAGAGATCGAGAACGCGGCAGCCGGTGATCGTGAAGCCGTCGACGCCGTGGGCCAGGATGTTGAAGGCGGCCTCGCGGACGCGGTCGCTGGTCGGGCGGATGGCGCCATCGGCGGGCGTGGCAATGGCGCGGCCACGCAAGGTGCCGGCGACGATCCTCACGGGGTGTCGTCTCCCGGCTTCGGCTTGCGGGGCCGAGCGGCGGGCGCACGGGCCGAATCTTTGGCCGGGTCACGGGCTGCCCCTTGCGCCGAGTCCCGCGCTGATCCCGGCGCCGGGTCCCGCGCGGCGTTTCGCGCCGGGTCCCGCGCGGCGTCACGGGCTGTATTGCGGCGGTCGCGGTCGGCGTCGACCTGCTCCATCAGGCCCAACTCGCGTGCGAGGAGCGGGCCGAGCTGATCGAGAAGGACGCGGCGGCGCACGATCTCGACCTCGCCGGGCGGCAAGTCGAGAAGCTGGAAGGGGCCGTAGGAGATGCGAATCAGGCGGTTGACCTCGAGGCCGAGGGCCGCAAGCACATTGCGCACCTCGCGGTTCTTGCCTTCGCGGAGGCCGAGGGTCAGCCAGACGTTGGCGCCCTGCTCCTTGTCGAGCGTCGCCTCGATGGGGCCGTAACGGACGCCCTCGACCTCGATGCCGTCCTTCAGCTTCTCGAGGGCGGCGGCGGAGATGCGGCCGTGGGCGCGAACGCGATAGCGGCGGAGCCAACCGGTCGAGGGCAGCTCCAGGTGGCGGGCGAGCGCGCCATCGTTGGTGACGAGGAGAAGGCCTTCCGAGGTGACGTCGAGGCGGCCCACCGAGATGACACGGCCCAGCGCCGGCGGCAGCTTGTCGAACACGGTCTCGCGGCCTTCGGGATCGCGGTGCGTCGTGACGAGGCCGCGGGGCTTGTGATAGCGCCAGAGCTTCGGCGGCTCGACGCCGGGCAGCGGCTGGCCGTCGACGAGGACGCGGTCCGTCGGCGCCACGTCGAGGGCCGGCGAGCGGATGACGTAGCCGTTCACGGCGACGCGGCCGTCGGCGATCCAGCGTTCGGCATCGCGGCGCGAGCAGAGGCCGGCGCGGGCCATGGCCTTGGCGATGCGCATGGGCTCGGCGGGCGCACCGGCGAGCGTGGCGTCGCGGGCTTCGGGGTGCGCCTCGGGACGGGCGGGGCGCTGGCGCGGGCGGAGGTTGCGGGACGGGGCGACGCGGGGTTTGCCCTGCCGCATCTCGACGGCCGGGACCGCCGGTTCACGGTCCGGCGCGGTGGCGCCAGCGCGCTTCGACGGGCCGCCGAGGCGGGGGGGACGCGCATCGCCGCGCGGCTCGGGGCGGCCGGACCGTGCGTCACGGTCGGCGCGCGGGCCGCGGGAACGGTCGCCGCGGCGCTCATCTCGATCGGTGGTCATGGGTCGGCAAATTCCAATGGGCGGACGCTCTCTGGCGCCCCGGCGACTCCCTCATCGGCCGGGGTCGCCTTCGGAGCGGATATTGAGCACGCGACCGCAGTGCTTGCAATGGACGGCGTCGGCATCGTGACGCTCGAGGCCGCAGTCTGGACAGGGAAAACGCACGGCCGCAGGGCGGAAAATGGCCTGGATCAGGCGCAGGAAGAGGCCGAAGCCCAGGATCATAATGGCCACGGCCAGAAGGCGGCCGGCCGTATCGCGCATGATGATGTCGCCGAAACCCGTCGTCGTCAGCGTCGTGACCGTGAAGTAGAGCGCGTCGACGTAGTTGTTGATGCCGGGATTGATGCGCACCTGCAGCACGTAGACGATCGACGACATCACGAAGACGAAGACGGCGAGCTTGACCGAAGCGTCGATGACATCCTCGTGCCGGCGGAAGAAGGGCCAGCTCTCTCGCAGGTCGCGGAGCACGTGATAGGAGTGCAGCAGCCGCATGAAGCGCAGCACGCGCAGGAAGAGGGCGCTCTCGTTGAACAGCGGCACCAGCAGGGAGCCGATGACGACGAGGTCGGCCCAGGTGGCCGGCTGGCGGAAGAACTTCCAGCGCAGGTCGTAGATCCAGAGGCGCAGGAACCATTCGCCGATCAGAAAGGCGGCGACGACGAGATCCGTCACGCGATGCCACCACGACTGGTAATAGAACGAGCCCACGATGAAATAGACGATGAGCGCGATGTCGATCACGAGCATCGTGATGCGGAATTGACGGGCGGCCGCGTCGTTGCCGAAATAGAGGCGACGCAGGCGGGAGCGCATCCGGTTCAGTGGGCTCGCTGCGGGCCGGGGCTGGCTGTCGTTCGGCGGCATCGCGGGGCTTTCGTCCGAGCGCGTTGGAGATGACCCGGCCTCAGCGCAGGGCCAGGTGCACTGTGGGCTGATTTGGTTACCCGGAGGTTGCGCCATAGCGAGGATGCAAGACGCAGACATGGCAAGCGAGGGAGCACAACGCCGCGGCACGCCGATGGAAATGGCGCTCGAGGAAGCGCGCCGCGCTGCCGCCCGCAGCGAGGTGCCCGTCGGGGCGGTGATCGTCGCGGCCGATGGCAGCGTGCTCGCCGCGGCTGGCAACCGGACCCGCGAATTGCTCGATCCGACAGCGCATGCCGAAATGCTGGCGATCCGGGAGGCGTGCCGGGTCGCCGGCGCCGAACGGCTCGCCGGCGCCAGCCTCTACGTCACGCTCGAGCCTTGCCCGATGTGCGCCGCCGCCATCTCACTCGCCCGGATCAAGCGGCTCTACTACGGCGCGAGCGATCCGAAGGGCGGCGGCGTGGAGACCGGACCGCGCATCTTCAGCCAGCCGACCTGCCACCACGCGCCCGAGGTTTACGGCGGGATCGGGGCGCAGGAGGCGGCGGCGCTGCTGGTTTCGTTCTTCGAGGCGCGGCGCTAGCCTTCTTGCGCGGTTTGGGACCGGCGGCAGCTTCGAAGTCGGCCGGGTGCGGCAAAGGCCAGAGACCGTTTGCCCGCAGAAGCTCGCCCAGAGGTTCGAAGTCGGCCAGCACGGTGCGGTAGATCCAGCGATAGCCCCACGGCGAGCGGGCGACGGCCTCGGCGCGTTCGCGGCCGATCAGCTCCGTGGTGGCGGCGACCTCCAGCCAGCAGACGACGAGATGGAGATAGGTCTGTTCATAGCTACGCGCGCCGTCCGGCAGGGAGATCGGCGCTTTCGGATAGCGGCGCACCAGCTCATCGAAAAAGGGCGTGACGGGATCGTGGTCGGGGCCGCCGAGACGCCAGAGGAACCAGTGCATCTGCTCGTGCAGATAGGTGGAGAGGAGGAGATCCTCGGTTTCGGCGAAGCGCGTGCCGAGCGTCAGGATGGGGTGGCTGCGGGTAGCGCCGGCCGGCTGGATGCGCACGAGACGGGTGAATTCGAAGCGCGTGAGGTCGTGGCGCTGACGCAACGACGCCAGCATCGACGCGACGCGCTCCGCTTCGCGTTCGGCGTGCTCCAGATCGATGACTACCCGGTATTCTTTTTCGTCCCCACCCATCGGGACGTCTTAGCAACTGAGCGGGTCGATCCCGCGGCCAATCGGTGCCGATGGTGCGGCCTGTGGATAAGTTGCAGACGCCGACTTCCGGCAAAACGCGGACCATCCGGCAGCGCCGCACCTTCCGGGCGCAAAGCTGCTCAGTTGAGCCGAACCGTCCAGTCCGAGGCAGAGGGAACGTGCGGCGGGATGGCGCCGATTTCGGCGATCAGCCGATCCGTCGCGTCACCCGTCTCCGGGTCCGGGCAACGTTCGATGATGGCGACGCCGGCCACCCGCGGCGCAAGCTGGTTCGCGACGAAGCTGGCCTTTGCCATCGCATCGAAGATCAGCGGCTGGCCGGGTCCCAGAAGTACACCGTTCCGCGCGAACGGGACGACGATGTAAGCGCGATCGGTCATGCTGTTCGATCCCTCGTGATCTGAATTTCGGCACCCGGGGGCGGCACGATGGTCGCCCCGGGTGCCGTCCCCCGCTTGTGATCAGAAGTCCATGCCTCCGGCCGGCATCGGCGGCGGCGCGGCCTTCTTCGGCTTCTCGGCGATCATGGCCTCGGTGGTGATCAGCAGGGACGCGACGGACGCTGCGTCCTGAAGCGCGGTGCGCACGACCTTGGTCGGGTCGATGATGCCCTTGCCGATCATGTCGCCGTAGGTCGCGGTCTGGGCGTCGTAGCCCCAGCCGTAGGTGGCGTTCTCGAGGATCTTGCCGACGATGACGGAGCCGTCGTCGCCCGCGTTCTGGGCGATCTGGCGGGCCGGCGCCTGGATCGCGCGGCGCACGATCTGGATGCCGACCTTCTGGTCGTCATTGTCGTAGGTCAGAGCATCGAGCGCCTTGGCGGCCCTGAGCAGCGCCACGCCGCCACCCGGGACGATGCCTTCCTCGACCGCGGCGCGGGTCGCGTGCAAGGCGTCGTCAACGCGGTCCTTCCGCTCCTTCACCTCGATCTCGGTGGCGCCGCCGACCTTGATCACCGCAACGCCGCCGGAGAGCTTGGCCAAGCGCTCCTGCAGCTTCTCGCGGTCGTAGTCGGAGGTGGTTTCCTCGATCTGGACCTTGATCTGCTTGATGCGCGCCTCGATGTCCGCCTTCTTGCCGGCGCCGTCGACGACGGTCGTGTTCTCCTTGTCGATGCGAACGCGCTTGGCGCGACCCAGCATGGAGAGCGACACGTTCTCGAGCTTGATGCCGAGATCCTCGGAGATCACCGTGCCGCCGGTCAGCGTCGCGATGTCCTCGAGCATGGCCTTGCGGCGATCGCCGAAGCCCGGGGCCTTGACGGCCGCTACCTTCAGGCCGCCGCGCAGCTTGTTGACGACGAGGGTAGCCAACGCCTCGTTCTCGACCTCCTCGGCGATGATGAGGAGCGGGCGGCCGGACTGCACGACGGCCTCGAGAACGGGCAGCATGGGCTGCAACGACGAAAGCTTCTTCTCGTGGATGAGAAGATAGGGATCGTCGAGCTCGACGGTCATCTTGTCGGCGTTGGTGATGAAGTAAGGCGAGACGTAGCCGCGGTCGAACTGCATGCCCTCGACCACATCGAGTTCGGTCTCGAGGCTCTTTGCCTCTTCGACGGTGATGACGCCTTCCTTCCCCACCTTCTCCATGGCGGTGGCGATCATCTTGCCGATCTCGGCGTCGCCGTTCGCGGAGATGGTGCCGACCTGGGCGATCTCACCGGAGTTGGCGACCGGGCGCGAGTGCTGCTTCAGGTTGGCGACGACCGCGCCGACGGCGAGATCGATGCCGCGCTTCAGGTCCATCGGATTGGAGCCGGCGGCGACGGAGCGGGCGCCTTCGCGCACGATGGCCTGGGCAAGCACGGTCGCGGTGGTGGTGCCGTCGCCGGCGAGATCGGCCGTCTTCGAGGCCACCTCGCGCAGCATCTGGGCGCCCATGTTCTCGAACTTGTCCTCGAGTTCGATCTCCTTGGCGACGGTGACGCCGTCCTTCGTCGTGCGCGGGGCGCCGAACGACTTCTCGATGACGACGTTGCGACCCTTCGGACCCAGCGTCACCTTCACGGCATCGGCGAGAATGTCGACGCCACGCAGCATGCGCTCGCGGGCGTCGTGGGCAAATTTCACTTCCTTGGCGGACATGACCGGTTCAACTCCTCGAAGCGGACGCGGCAGGCCCTGACGGCCACCAGGAGCACGACCAAGCCCATGGCGAGCGCGGCCAGCGCGCCCACGGCATCCAGGTTCATCGGTTACCTTTGAAAAGGTGGATTTCAGTCCGGGATCAGGCGGCGGCCTTCAGCTTTCCCGACGTCTCGAGAACGCCCATGATGTCGCTCTCTTTCATGATCAGCAGGTCCTCCCCGCCGATCTTCACCTCGGTGCCCGACCATTTGCCGAACAGCACGCGGTCACCGACCTTGACGTCGAGGGGCACGATACGGCCCTGCTCGTCACGTGCTCCCGGTCCGACGGCGATGATCTCGCCCTGGCTCGGTTTCTCCTGGGCCGTGTCGGGAATGATGATGCCGCCGGCCGACTTCATCTCGGCGTCGATGCGGCGTACCACGACGCGGTCATGCAGGGGGCGAAACTTCATGGGTCCAACCTCCTCTTGTTGCCCTAACCAGCGATGTGCATTCAGAGGCCGGCCCCCGATCGGGCGACCGCCTCGGCCGCAGATTTTGGCGCGCTTTTTGGCAGTTTCAAGAGGGGAGTGCCAAATTTTTCAAGGAGCTGATGACGAGATTCAACTCCCTGATTTTCCATTATTTTCCCGTCTCTCCCTTCGTGAGAACCGGGCCATGCGGCAGCGACGCCCCATCGGCGCGGGCGCGTTGCCGCCAAGATCGAAGCCGTCTTCACTCGGCGGCTTCGGGGACCGTCGGCGGACGCCAACGGAGCTTCGGCTCGCGGGCGGCGCGGGTCTCGTCGAGGCGACGGCGCGGGGCGAGGCGCGGGGCGTCCTTGAAGCGGCTCTTGTCGTTGCCGGTCTTGGCGTCACGGGCAAGGTCGCGGAGGGTGGCGACGAAGAGATCGAGGGACTGCTTCGACTCGCTCTCGGTCGGCTCGATCAGCATGGCGCCGTGGACGACGAGCGGGAAATACATCGTCATCGGATGGTAGCCCTCGTCGATCATCGCCTTGGCGAAATCGAGCGTCGTGACGCCGGTGTCCTTCAGCCAGGCATCGTCGAAGAGCACCTCGTGCATGCAGGGCTGGTCGCCGAACGGCTGGCTCATGACGTCCCGCAGGCCGGCGCGGATGTAGTTCGCCGAGAGAACGGCGTCCTCCGACGCCTGCCGCATGCCGTCCGAGCCGTGGCTCAGCATGTAGGTGAGGGCGCGCACGAACATGCCCATCTGGCCGTGGAAGGCGGTCAGGCGGCCGAGCGGGGCCTTGCCCTCGCCGGCGGTGGCGGCATGTTCGACGAGACGGTAGCCGCCGCCGCCCTTGGTGACGAACGGCACCGGCGCGAAGGGCGCCAGCGCCTCGGACAGCACAACAGGACCTGAGCCCGGACCGCCACCGCCGTGGGGCGTCGAGAACGTCTTGTGCAGGTTGATGTGCATGGCGTCGACGCCGAGGTCGCCGGGGCGGACCTTGCCGACGATGGCGTTGAAGTTGGCGCCGTCACAGTAGAAGTAGGCGCCGGCCTCGTGCACGGCACGGGCGATCTCGACGATTTCCGGCTCGAACAGGCCACAGGTGTTGGGGTTCGTGAGCATGATGGCCGCGACGTCGGGGCCGAGGGCCGCTTTCACGGCGTCGGCCGCGACGGTGCCGTCGGCGCGGGCCGGGATCGACTTCACGGTGTAGCCCATGAAGGCCGCCGTCGCGGGGTTGGTGCCGTGGGCGCTGTCGGGGACGAGGACGACGTTGCGCTTCGAGCCTTTGGCGTCGTGGGCGGCCTTGATCGCCAGCATGCCGCACAGCTCGCCATGGGCACCGGCCTTCGGCGAGAGCGCGACGGCGTGCATGCCGGTCAGCTCCATCAGATAGCCTGAGAGCGCCTCCATCAGCGCCAGCGCGCCCTGCGTCATCGAGCGGGGCGCGAGGGGATGGAGATCAGAGAAGCCCGGCAGGCGCGCCATCTTCTCGTTGAGGCGCGGGTTGTGCTTCATCGTGCAGGAGCCGAGCGGATAGAGGCCCGAATCGATCGCGTAGTTCTTGCGCGAGAGGCGCACGTAGTGGCGCATCGTTTCGGGCTCGGAGAGGCCCGGAAGGCCGAGTGGCGCGGTGCGTTCCAGGCCGCCGAGGCGCGAACGCACGACCTTCGGCTCGGGCAGATCGACGCCCGAATTGTCGGGGCGGCCGATCTCGAACAGCAACGGCTCCTCGTGGTCGAGGCCGCGATTGCCCGTGAAGGTCTCGGTGTTGGCGTTGGCGGCGGTGGGCTTCGTCGGACGGCCCTGGGTGTTCATGGACATCGCGTGGGTTCCGTTGCTCAGAGGTAATGGCGGCGGATGCTGTCGCGGATCTCGTCCTCGAGGCGCTCGTTGGCGAGCTTTTCGAGGACGGTATCGGCTTTGCGGAGATGGGATACGAGTTCGGCGCGGCGCGCGGACGGCCAGGAGCGGACCGCCTCGATTGAAGCGGCAGGCAGCGGTTTTTCAGCCGAGGCCTTCAACAGGCGGACGGCGTCGCGCCAATGGCTATCGGAGGTCTGCGGGAAGGCCGCGACCGTGACGCCCGCGAGCGTTTCGGCGAGCGCACCGGCCAGCGCGTCGGGATCGGTCTCGCGATCGGCTGGCAGGGCTGCAAAGAAGCGGGCGAGGGCATCGGATCTCATGATGCGCGCCCGAGTCTGGAGGGCGCCCGCGGGCCGGCCGTCAGGAGTAGGTGCGCGAGATCTCGGCGTAGATCACCTCGTGCACGGCGTCGTTCTCGGCGTCGATCACATGCACCTCGATCTCGGCCAGCGCGGCGATCGTCTCGGCCACACGCGCCGACGGCCAGGAGCGGATCGAGGACAGGGCTCGCAGCGGCACCGGTTTTTCCGGATCGGCCTTCAGGGGCCTGACGATACGCTCCAGCCAGAGGCGCTGCGCGGCAGGCGGCAGTTCCGAGGCCCGAAGCGTCGAGAGGTGCGCGACCAGCGCCGAGGCCAAGGCATCGGGACCATCGCCACCCGCCGACACGGCCGCCCGGCACGCCGAGAGCCGCTCGCGGAGCGCTCCCATGCTTTGAGCCAGCTGCTCGTGTTCGGTCTCGACGCGCACCATCCCGATCCTCCCGGTTGCCGTTGCCGACCCACAGGGATGTGGCCCGTCGCGGCGGCCGGCGCAAGGCAGAAACGAGACGATACGGGCCGGCGACGGCGCTCATCCGATCGCCTCCGCGAGGGCCGTCGCGAAGGCCGCGCGGTCGTCGTCGGTCGTGATTTCGGTCGCGGCGACGACGAGCAGGTTGTCGAGCGACGGATCGGTCGGCAGCAGGCGAGACACCGGCAGACCGGCGACGAGGCCGGCCGCCGCCAGCTTGTCGACGACGGCTGCGGCGCTACCGGGCAGGCGGACCGTGAACTCGTTGAAAAAGGCTTCCGTCAGCACCGAGATACCCGGCACGGCCGCCAGCCGGTCGGCCAGATCGCAGGCGTTGGCGTGATTGATGCGCGCCAGCTTGCGCATGCCGGCCTCGCCCAACAACGTCGTGTGAATGGTGAAGGCCAGCGCGCAGAGGCCCGAGTTGGTGCAGATGTTGCTCGTCGCCTTCTCGCGCCGGATGTGCTGCTCGCGGGTGGAGAGCGTCAGCACGAAGCCGCGACGGCCTTCGGCGTCCACCGTCTCGCCGGCGAGGCGGCCGGGCATCTGGCGGACGTACTTGTCGCGGGTGGCGAAGAGCCCGACGTAGGGACCACCGAAACTCAAGCCGTTGCCGATCGACTGGCCTTCGGCGGCAACGATGTCGGCGCCCATTTCGCCGGGTGAGCGTAGGAGGCCCAGCGCCACGATCTCGGTGACGACGACGATCATCAGCGCGCCCTTGGCGTGGGCAGCCGCTGCAATGTCGGAGAGATCGCGCACCGAGCCGAAGAAGCCCGGATACTGAACGACGACGCAGGACGTTTCGGCGTCGATCGCTGAGGCGATGTCCTCGGCGCCCGTCGGATCCGGCGGAAGATCGGCGACCGCCGAGCCGCCGTGATGGGCGAGCGTGCGGATCACGTCGGCGTATTGGGGATGGAGGCCGCCCGACAGCACGGCCTTCTTCCGGCGCGTGATGCGATGGGCCATCAGCACGGCTTCGGCCGCCGCGGTGGAGCCGTCGTACATCGAGGCGTTGGCGACATCCATGCCGGTCAGGTTCGCAACCTGGGTCTGGAACTCGAAGAGGTACTGGAGCGTGCCCTGCGTGATCTCGGGCTGGTAGGGCGTGTAGCTCGTCAGGAATTCGGAGCGCTGGATCAGGTGATCCACCGTCGCCGGCACGTGATGGCGGTAGGCACCGGCGCCGAGGAAGAACGGCACGGAGGCGGCCGGCGTGTTGCGGGCGGCGAGGGTCGAGAGTTCGCGCTCGACCTCCAGCTCGCTCTTGGTGCGAGGGAGCGCCGGGAGATCGCGCATCAGCTTGTCGCGCGGCACGGCGACGAAGAGATCGTCGACGGCTGCGACGCCGATTTTCGCCAGCATTTCGCGGCGGTCGGCGTCGGTGAGCGGGAGATAGCGCATCAGGAATTGTCCTTCACGAACTGGTCGTAGGCGGTGCGGTCCATGAGGCCGGCGAGTTCGCCCGCATTGGCGAGGCGGAGCTTGAAGAACCAGCCATCGGCCTCGGGCGCCTCGTTGACGGCGGCCGGACGGCCCGCGAGTTCGGCGTTGACCTCGATCACCTCGCCGGAGACGGGCGCGTAGATGTCGGAGGCCGCCTTCACGCTCTCGACCACGGCGCAGGCCTCGCCGGCAGTGACGGTGCGGCCGACGTCCGGCGTCTCGACGAAGACGACGTCGCCGAGCTGCTCGGCCGCGTGCGCCGTGATGCCGACGGTGGCGACATCGCCGTCAACGCTGATCCATTCGTGTTCTTTGGTGAAGCTGGTCGACGGCATGCGGGTTTCCTCGCGATGAAAAGACGAATGAGTGATGGTGGCGGCGCTCAGGTCTTTGGCTTGCGCGCGTAGCGATGCGGCTGGAACGGCAGGCGGACGATCTCGGCCGGCAGCGGCTTGCCGCGCACCATGAGATCGACGCGGGTGCCGGGCGCGGCGTGCGGGGCCGCGACGTAGCCCATGGCGACCGGGCCGTCGATGCTCGGGCCGAAGCCGCCCGACGTGACGATGCCGATCGGCTCCCCGGATGCGGCGCGGATCTCGGCGCCTTCGCGGGCGGGCGCGCGGCCCTCGGGTTTGATGCCGACGCGACGGCGCGCCGGACCCGACGCCAGCTCACGCGCGATGCGGTCGGCGCCCGGGAAGCCGCCTTCGGCGCGGCGGCGCTTCTGGATCGACCATTCGAGGGCCGCCTCGATCGGCGACGTGGTCGTGTCGATGTCGTGGCCGTAGAGGCAGAGCCCGGCCTCGAGGCGGAGGGAATCGCGCGCGCCGAGGCCGATCGGCTGCACCTCGGGCTCGGCGGTCAACTTCGCCCAGACGGCGGCGGCCACGGCGTCGGGCACGGCGATCTCGTAGCCGTCCTCGCCGGTGTAGCCCGAGCGCGTGACGAACGCCGTCTGGCCCTCGAGGGTGGCGAACGCGCCTGTCATGAAGGCGAGGCCGTCGATGCCCGGGATGTGGCGCGCGAGAACCGTCGCCGCGGCCGGGCCCTGCAAGGCGAGAAGCGCGCGGTTGTCGGTGACGAACAGCTGCACATCGGACGGCAGATGGGCGCGAATGTGGGCGTAGTCCGCGTCCTTGCAGGCGGCGTTGACGACCAGGATCAGATTGCCGTCGCCGACCGGCTCCGGCGAGCGCGTCACCATCAGGTCGTCGAGGATGCCGCCGTCGGGCGCGAGGAGCTGCGTGTAGCGCTGCTGGCCGGGCGCGAGGGCGCCGATATCTGCCGGGACCAACCTTTCGAGGGCGGCGGCAACGGTCGCGTGATCGGGGCCCTGGAGGAAGCAGATCCCCATGTGGGCGACGTCGAACAGGCCGGCCTTCTCTCGCGTCCAGAGGTGTTCCTTCAGGACGCCCAAAGGATACTGGACCGGCATCTCGTAACCCGCAAACGGGACGATCCGGGCACCGGCTGCGACGTGACAGGCGTAGAGCGGGGTGCGCTTCAGGGGCGCAGAGGTTCCAGGGTCGGACATCGGACGTCCCGCGACGGCTCCACGGTCGCACGCCTCATTGCGCACGAGCGGAAGCCCCCTCTGTCACGGAACCTGAGAGATTTGAGCGGCCCTTCCCACTGGCGCGGGACCGGCGACCTTACCCCTTCGGTGAGGCGCATCGCGAAGATGCGCCTGCTTTCCAGAGTGCCATCGGCCGGCGGTCCTTCTGCCTGAGAGTTTCCGGGGCGGTTGCTCCTTCGGCGCCGGGCGGCGTCCGGGTGAGCCCCGGCCGTTCCCGATCTCTTCCGCCAGCCTGTAACGGCGGAGAGGGCACCATAAATCGCAACTGCGGCAAGTCAATCCGAGGACAAGGGAAAAGGTGAGGAGAAAGCGGGCAGCCCGCGCCGGGTTTCGGGCAGGTCGCCGGTTGCACGGGCACCTCGCCGATGATCGACGATTCCGTCTGGCAGGTTTCGCAAACCTGTTCCATGATCAGGAGCCGCCGCCATGTCTGGTTCGCGGCACGTCCATTCACGCTCCCACACCATGGGCACCCAAGGGTCAAACGGACCCGGCGCGCCCGAGGACGGGAGCACGAGATAACCGCAACGGGAAGAGAGCGCATGTCTGGCACCGAGACGAAGAACAAGTGGATCGGCAAGAGCACGATCCGTCCGGATGGCGAGGACAAGGTCACCGGCCGGGCGCAATACGCCGCCGATTTCAAGATGCCCGGACAGATCTACGGCAAGGTGCTCCGGAGCCCGCACCCGCACGCTCGCATCCGCTCGATCGATACCTCGGCGGCGGCGGCGCTGCCGGGCGTGAAGGCCGTCGTTACTGCCAAGGACTTCGTGGACTTCCCTGTCGACAAGGCCGTGCCGCTCGGCATCCAGGACATGCGCTGGATGGTGCGCAACGTGCTGGCGAAGGAGAAGGTGCTGTTCATCGGGCATCCTGTGGCCGCCGTGGCCGCAACCTCGCCGTCGATCGCACGAGAGGCGCTGCGCCTGATCAAGGTCGACTACGAGGTGCTGCCGTGGGCCATCGAGATCGACGATGCGCTGAAGCCCGACGCACCGATCCTGCACGACTGGAACAAGTTCGACGGCAAGCCGTCCAACATCACCGGCAAGCTCGAGCACAAGCTGGGTGACGTCGACGCCGGCTTCAAGCAGGCCGACATCATCGTCGAGAAGAGCTTCTCGACGCGGCCGATCCACCAGGGCTACATCGAGCCGCATGCCTGCGTCGTGAGCTGCGGCCAGGACGGCCACACCGTCATCTGGTCGTCGAGCCAGGGCCAGTTCATGGTGCGCGCCATGTGCGCGTTCATCAACGGCGTCGACCAGAGCCAGATCCGCGCCATCCCGGCCGAGATCGGCGGTGGATTCGGCGGCAAGACGATCGTCTATCTCGAGCCGGTCGCGATGGCGCTGTCGCGGAAGTCGGGCCGGCCGGTCAAGATCACGATGACGCGCGAGGAGGTGTTCCACGCCTCGGGACCGACGTCGGGATCGAAGAGCAAGGTCAAGATCGGCGTCACCAAGGACGGCAAGATCGTCGCGGCGCAGGGCGAGTTCTACCTGCAGGCGGGCGCCTTCCCGGGCTCGCCGATCCGCGGCGCGGCGGGCTGCGCCTTCGCACCTTACGACATCGCGAACGTGCACTCGGTCGGCTACGACGTGGTGTCGAACCGCTCGAAGGTGGCTGCCTATCGCGGTCCGGGCGCACCGATCGGCGCGCACGCGGCGGAACTCGTCCTCGACGAGATCGCCCGCAAGCTGAAGATGGATCCGCTCGAGTTCCGCCTCAAGAACGCCGCCCGGCAGGGCACGAAGGCCGCCTATGGCCCGGTGTTCACGGTGATGGGCTACGAGCAGACGATCAAGGCTGCGATGGAGCATCCGCATTACAAGGCGCCGCTCGGACCGAACCAGGGACGCGGCGTCGCGTCGGGCTTCTGGTTCAACGCCGGCGGCGAGTCGAGCGCGCAGGTCAACGTCACCGAGGACGGCAACGTCGTGGTGGTGACCGGGCATCCGGACATCGGCGGATCGCGGGCCTCGACGGCCAACATCGCCGCCGAGCTGCTCGGCATCGACTACAAGCGGGTGTCGGTCCTGATCGGCGACACGAGCGTCATCGGCTTCTCGAACCTGACGGGCGGCAGCCGCGTCACGTTCGCCTCGGCCATGGTCGTCACCCAGTCGGCGCAGACGGTGATCAAGCAGCTGCGTGAACGGGCTGCGAAGATCTGGAAGATCGATCCCGAGGCGGTGATCTGGGAGAACGGCGAGGCGCGGCCGGCCGGCGAGAACGCGGGCAAGTTCCCGCCGCTGTCGCTGAAGGAGATCGCAGCGCAGGCGCCGAACACGGGCGGACCGATCGGTGCGGGCGTGCAGCTCAACACCACCGGCGCCGAGGGCGGTTTCGCGACGCACATCTGTGACGTCGAGGTCGACCCCGAGACCGGCAAGGTGACGGTGCTGCGCTACACGTCGGTGCAGGACGTCGGGCGGGCGATCCACCCGGCCTATGTCGAGGGCCAGATGCAGGGCGGCGCGGTGCAGGGCATCGGCTGGGCGCTCAACGAAGAGTACATCTACGACAAGAACGGCAAGCTCGAGAACCCGGGCTTCCTCGACTATCGCATGCCTGTCGCCTCGGACCTGCCGATGATCGACAACGTGCTGCTCGAAATCCCGAACCCGAAGCATCCGCAGGGCGTGCGCGGCGTCGGCGAAGTGCCGCTCGTCGCTTCGGTGCCGGCGGTGGCGAACGCCGTCAACAATGCGCTCGGCCTCGACATCACGAGCCTGCCGATGTCGCCGCCGAAGATCCAGAAGGCGGTCAAGAGCAAGGCCAAGTCAGCGGCCTGACGCGGTTGAAACAACGGGCGCCAGATGCCGGCGCCCGTTTTCGTTGCACGGCTCGCGTTCGTCGTCGGATGCGGGCGCAATTGCGTCACAGCCGCGGACTAAAGGACCACGACGCAGCTTGCGCTCGACCGGCCGGAGACCGCCGCATGACCCGATCGAACCTGAGCCGGTCATTGGCCTGGACGTACGTCTTGCTGGCGCTCGTGCTCGCAGTCTCCCTCGCCACGAAACTCGCCGGCCATGTGCCGGGTATCGCCGGGACATCGGCGGAGACCATCGCGAAGGACATCTACGACTACCTGAAGGACATGGCGCTCGTGCTCGTCACGGTGGTGGCGACGGTGCTGGCCGGCATCTACCAGCGCCGTCAGAGCTTCATCGCGGCGCTAAAGGAGGAATGGCGCGACATCGTCAAGGCGAAGTCGGCGATCTACGCCTACACGCAGCTCGAGACGCCGACGCGCGACGACTATATCCGGGCGTTCCTCACGCTTTCAGAGACCATCGACAACATGCGGACGGTCTACGCGAACGTGGGGGAAACAAACACGCTGATCGGCATCTACCCGTTCGCGCCGCTCCACGACATGCGCCGGGCACTGCAGACGCTCGATCCGGCGAAGGCAGCGACGATCACGGCGGCCGAGCGCAAGCTCGCGCGGGACGCCATTCTGCAGTCGTTCTATGCGATCCGGGAATCGTTTCTCGAAGAGCTCGATCTCGAGCCGCCGGACCGGCCGATCCTCGCGTGGGGCGGGCGTCGGCACAAGAAATCCGGCGCCATGGACGAGGCCCGGCGGGAGCAGGACGCGGAGCGCGAGCGGACCGACGCGGCGTCGCCCCCCGATCCGCGCATCGATGGCTTCCTGCAAGCCCTCTACGACACGGAGCATACGACCGAGAAGCCATGGCGCGTGTTCGCCAACGGCGTTGCCGGCGGCGAACAGCGGTCGGGCGTGCCCCACGTCGAGCAACCGCCCCGCGCTCCGCTCACCTGAAGCCCGGCTTGCGGTGCGAACTCAGGTCCAGAGTGCGCGAGGGCCGAAGAAGGCGACGTCCTTGATGCGGCGAACGGCGCCCTGCACGACATTGGCGCGGTTGTCCGAGCAGTAGGTCATCGAGATCACCAGACGACGCTCGCCCTCAATGATCGGCGTCACCTTGTGATTGACGCGGGCGCCTTCGAACACGATCAGCGAATTGGGCGGCGTGGCGACGTCGGTCTCGGTGGAGCCGATCTTGGCCTTCAACGTCGCGTGGCTGAGGCCGCCGCCGGCCGTGCCCTCGTTGATGATCGGCAACAGCACGGTGAAGTGACGGCCGCGGTAGAAATTGTGGTCGTAGTGCCAGCCGATGTGATCACCCGGCTTCTCGTAGAAGAGCACCGAGAGAGAACTCTGGTCGTAGATCGGCGTCGGGCGCACGTCCATGCCGACGATGCGCGAGATCAGATCGCACATCTCGCGCGACTGATAGAGGGCGACGATGGACGGCGCCGTCTCGAACAGCGTCTCGTAAGCGACGGTGCCGCCCTTCTTGTGGGTCGGGATGTAGCTGCGCTCGGGGCGCACGAGTTGCAGCGCCTCGCGCCGCAGCGTGTCGATGGTGGTAGTGGGCAAGGCCTCCGTCAGGCGTGTCAGGCGCGACTCGAACGATGGTACGGGCCGCTGCAGGAGGCTGCCCACATCCACGCGGGCCGAGGCACGAATGGCGTCGAGGCGCTTCTCGAGGGCTTCATAAAGAGCGCCGCGACGCCACCTCGCGTAGGTGAGGCCGCCGACACCGGCTGCTGCGATCACGAGGAGGGCTTCGGTCACCATGGTTGCTGCTCTCGGGTGATGGCTCAATCGATCCAGTAGGGGGTGCGCGTTATCCACCAGTCATGTGACGGTGCTTATGCGGCGGCGAACGGGACGGGACGGGCGATCCCACGGGAAGCGGCGACGTTCGCTCGCGGCGCGGGGCCGGAGACTTGCGATCGGCCGATTGCGGTTTTCCGGGTGTTGCTGATGGACGCGCGCATAGAGTTCGTCAGTCAGCGCGCGGCGGTCCCGGGGGTTTTCCAGGGTGGCGAAGGGCACGGGGAGGCCGACGTGGACCGAGAGCCGCGCGCCAACCGAGCGTCGAAACTCCGAGACGAGCAGGGCAAGGCGCAAGGTGAGGCTGACGCGGCTGGCCATCTGGAAGAGCGTGCTGTTGCGGCCCTCGACGAACACGGGAAGGACGGTCGCGCGGCTCGCCTGGACGAGGCGCGCCACGAAGGTCTTCCAGGGCAATTCCTCGACGCGGCCGAACAGGCGCTCGGAGGTCGCAACACCGCCGGCCGGAAAGATCACCAGCGTGACGCCTTGGGCAAGCAGCCGGCGCGCTTCGGCGCGCGTGGCCAGATTGGTCTCGACAGCTTCCGGCGTCTCGTCGAAGTCGATCGGCAGGACGATGTCGCGAACCTCGGGGACGGACAGGAAGTCCTTGTTGACGAGAATGCGATAGGGCCGGCCGAGCGCCTCGGCGAGGACGGTCAACGCGATGCCGTCCGCGATACCGAAGGGATGGTTTGCGACCATGACCACGGGCTCGGTCGGCGCGAGGTTCGGAGGCCAGTCTCCGTCGATGTCGAGGCGGGTGCCGATGAGGCTCAGCATGTCGCCCATCATGCGCGGGCTCTTGCCGGCCACGGTCTCGCACCAGCGGGCATAGATCGGCAGCAGACGCCGGCGCCCCGAAGCGTTTTCGACGGCTCGAATGAATGCCCGCTTCCAAAGCGGGTGCATGGGGGACGCGTAGCTCAAATGGTCGGTCTGCATGGAGCGACGGCCAGAGCGGAGTTGATCACGGACAGTTTACATCGACCAGCATCATATGGGTATGCGGTCAGGCGTTGTCCAGAGACGCCACGATTGCGGCCTCAGGCGCGCGGGCGCGACGTGTAGATGGGTTCGCTGCGCGCGGCTGCCAGGCGACGGACGGGCGCGAGCGTCGTCTCCAGAGCGGCATAGGCGGCGTTGACGCGGCGGGCCATCACGGACAGGTACTCGACCACTTCGGACGGCAGGTCAGCCGATGCGTAGCGGTCCGGGTGATAGAGCTTGGACAGGCGGTGCCAGGCGGCCTTCACCTCGTCGTGCGTGGCCGAGGCCGGCACACCGAGGATCGCATGGGGATCGAACTCGGCGGTGGCCGAGAGGCGCTGGCCGAGGCTTTCGTGACGCGGGGCGTTCACGAGGCGGATGGCGCGAAGCGACGACTTGGCGACGAAGGCCCGCTCGCCGCCCCAGGGCTCGAATTCGAGAAACGCAGCCGGGCTGTTCAGGACCTCGGCCAGTGTGCGGCCCTGGGCGATCAGGAGCTTGCCCGAACTGCGGTCCCCTTCCTCGGTGGTGATCTCCACCGCGATACCGGCCTGGTCGACGTTGTCGATCCGATTGCGCTCGAACATGGCTCTGCTCACCAAAGATTGTGCCGAAACGGGACGACCGTTCATTCCCGCAAGAGACTCGCAAGAAGCTTGCCGATTGGCCGCGCAGGGCTTTCGGTCGGCCGTCCGGGCTGGTTTCGCTCCCCGCCGCGGCGACTGATGACGGCCGCCGAGCTAGCGGCGTTCCCCCAGATGTGCTAGGTCGCGGCAGCTTTCATGATGCGCTGCACAAACGCGCGCGCCCCGTCTCGACGACGGGGAACGGCTCGGGACGCCCCAATGAACATGCGAAATATCGCGATCATCGCCCACGTCGACCACGGCAAGACGACGCTGGTCGACGCCCTGCTCAAGCAATCCGGCGCGTTCCGCGAGAACCAGAAGGTCGAGAGCCAGGCCATGGACTCGAACGACCTCGAACGTGAACGCGGCATCACGATCCTTGCCAAGTGCACCTCGATCCTGTGGAACGACACGCGGATCAACATCGTCGACACGCCCGGCCACGCCGACTTCGGCGGCGAGGTAGAGCGCATCCTGAACATGGTCGACGGCGTCGTGGTGCTGGTCGACGCCTCGGAGGGGCCGCTGCCGCAGACCAAGTTCGTCGTCTCCAAGGCGCTCAAGCAAGGCATGCGGCCGATCGTAGCCATCAACAAGATCGACCGGCCGGACGAGCGTCACGACGCAGTCCTGAACGAGATCTTCGATCTCTTCGCCTCGCTCGACGCGACCGACGAGCAGCTCGATTTCCCGGTCGTCTACGGCTCGGGCCGCGACGGCTGGATGGCCGACGATCCGAAGGGTCCGAAGGGCGATCTGACGCCGCTCTTCGAACTCATCGTGCGGCACGTTCCCTCGCCGACCGTCGATCCCGGTCCGTTCACGATGCTCGCCACGACGCTCGAGGCCGATCCGTTCCTGGGCCGTATTCTCACGGGCCGCATCCGGTCCGGCAGCCTGAAGCCCAACCAGCAGATCAAGGCGCTGAGCCGCGACGGCAAGCTGATCGAGACGACGCGGGTGACCAAGGTGCTCGCGTTCCGCGGCCTCGAGCGCACGTCGGTCGACCTCGCCGAGGCGGGCGACATCGTCGCGATCGCCGGCGTGACGGAGGCGACGGTCGCCGATACGCTCTGCGATCCGACCGTCGATACGCCGCTCTTCGCCCAGCCGATCGATCCGCCGACGCTGGCGATGAACTTCCGCATCAACGACGGACCGTTCGCCGGACAGGAAGGCGACAAGGTGCAGAGCCGCGTCATCCGCGACCGGCTCATGAAGGAGCTCGAGCGCAACGTCGCCATCCGCGTGCGAGAGAATGACGACAAGGACAGCTTCGAGGTCGCCGGTCGCGGCGAATTGCAGCTCGGCATCCTGATCGAGAACATGCGCCGCGAGGGCTTCGAGCTGACCGTCTCGCGCCCGCAGGTCGTGACCAAGACCGACGAGGCGACCGGCCAGCGGCTCGAGCCTGTCGAGGAGGTCATCGTCGACGTCGACGAGGCGCACTCCGGCATCGTCGTCCAGAAGCTCTCCGAGCGCAAAGGCGAGCTGCGCGAGATGCGCCCCTCGGGTGGCGGACGCACGCGGCTCGTGTTCTACGTGCCGACGCGCGGGCTGATCGGATATCAGGGCGAATTGCTCACCGATACGCGCGGCACCGCCGTCATGAACCGGCTGTTTCATGACTATGTGCCGTTCAAGGGCGAGATCGCCGGTCGCCGCAATGGCGTCCTCATCTCCAACGGAGTCGGCGAGGCGACGGCCTACTCACTCTTCTACCTGCAGGAGCGTGGTGCGCTGATGATCGACCCGCAGACCAAGGTCTACGAGGGCATGATCGTCGGCGAGCACAGCCGCGAGAACGACCTCGTCGTCAATGTCATCCAGGGCAAGAAGCTCACCAACGTGCGCGCCTCCGGGAAGGACGAAGCCCTCATCCTTACGCCGCCCGTCCGCATGACGCTCGAGAAGGCCATGAGTTACATCCAGGACGACGAACTCGTCGAGATCACGCCGCAGACGATCCGGCTCCGCAAGCGTTGGCTCGATCCGCATGTCAGGAAGCGCATGGAGCGCAAGAGCGAGGCCGAGGCGGTCTAGCCTCGGCGGCTGCGGCGCCGCGACATCGGCGCCGGCAGCAGCACCCGATTGCGGCTCAACCCCGGTGGATCTTCACGTATTCGAAGTCGCCGGCTTTCTGGTCGATTCCGACTTTCGGCGCCGAGATCCACGACGCGAACTTGCCGCGATCCCAGCACGGTTGCATCAGCGAGGCGATGAAGTCGCCGTCCGCCTTCGACGGCAACCACTGGTCGCGCATCGCGGCCCACTGCTGGTCGTTGAGCAGCTTGCCGTCGGGCGTCGCGTGAATGCCCTTGAACTCGCCGATGTGGCGATTGAAGGCGACCGACGGCAAGGTCAGCTGGAACTTGATGCCAGCCTTTTCGATGATGCGGTTCCAGCGCGAGACGCCGCCCTGGCAGTCCTTCGTGTAGTCGTCGCGAAGGCGCATGTTGATCGCGGTCAGCGCCGGCTCCTCGACGGTGCGGATGTCGCCGTCGACGAGTTTCAGCACCGGATAGGTGGCGCTGGTCAACTGATGATCGTCCTCGATCCGCGTCTCCATGAAGCGGCCCTTGAGGCCCGCGTTGAAGAAGTTGGCGGCGTTGGTCGAGACCTCCGAGCCGAAGAGATCCAGCGACAACGAGTAGTGCAGGTTGGCCTTCTTCTGGATCGTCGGCAGGTCGATGACGCCCAGCGCCCGGATGCGGACCAGGTCGAAGGGATCTTCGATGCCCGCGGCCTTCATCGCCTCGCAGGTGCGCTCGATGGCGCGGCCGACGCCCGTCTCACCGACGAACATGTGGTGCGCTTCTTCGGTCAGCATGAAGCGGCAGGTGCGCGACATCGGATCGAAGCCCGACTGGGCGAGGCTCTCGAGCTGCATCTTGCCGTCACGGTCGGTGAAGAACGTGAACATGAAGAACGACAGCCAGTCCGGCGTCTCCTCGTTGAAGGCGCCGAGCATGCGCGGCTTGTCGGCGTCGCCAGAGCGGCGCTGCAGGAGACCATCGGCCTCCTCGCGGCCGTCGCGGCCGAAGTACTTGTGCAGCAGGTAGACCATCGCCCACAGGTGACGGCCTTCCTCGACGTTGACCTGGAACAGGTTGCGCATGTCGTAGAGCGACGGCGCGGTCTTGCCGAGATGGCGCTGCTGCTCGACGGACGCAGGCTCGGTGTCGCCCTGGATGACGATCAGGCGGCGCAGCATGGCGCGATACTCGCCCGGCACGTCCTGCCAGGCCTTCTCGCCCTTGTGGGCGCCGAAGTTGACGAGGCGCTCCTCGTCGCGCGGGGCGAGCAGAATGCCCCAGCGGTACTCCGGCATCTTCACGTAGTCGAACTTGGCCCAGCCTTTCGGATCGATCGACACGGCGGTGCGCAGGTACACGTCGGACGACTGGAAGCCGTCCGGCCCCATGGCCATCCACCAATCGATGTAGCCGGGATGCCATTGCTCCAGCGCTTTCAGGACGCGATCGTCCGACGCCAGATCGACGTTGTTCGGGATCTTGGTCGAGTAGTCGACGAGGGTCGTATCGGGCATCTCGCCACGTGCCTCAGAGGCTGGAATTGTGACTGTTGGCGTCAATTATAGCGCTTTCTCGGCGTGTGGCGAGACGCCCGATAGGAGTTGTCTCGACATCTCGCCCCGAGCCCATCGGGCTGCTGCGTTCATGTCGCGTTAAGCCGGTATTTCGACACTCGTGGCCGTCGGGGATTTCGAACCACAGCAAGGAGACGTCGAGATGCTTCGAACCATCGCAGGCGCTGCCCTTCTCGCCATCGCGGCGATCCCGTTCAGTGCATCGGGAGCCAGTGCAGCCGGCATGACGCCCATGACGCGCCTGCCGGCCATGGACAACCTCATCGAGAAGACCCAGTACCGCTATTGCCGGCGCTGGAACCGCGAGTGCCGGTATCGCTGGGGCTACGGCTGGCGCTATCGGCGCTGCATGCGCATTCGCGGCTGCTGACGCCGGATCGCGCTGGCTTCCGAACGTGGCGGCCAAGCCGCCACGTTCACCCACCGGCTGATCCGGAAACATTCGCCATCCTGCGATCCACCACACGCCGCGCCTTGCCCTGACTGCGCTCGACCTTGCCCGGCTCGGACACGGTCACCTTGGCCGTCACGCCGACGACGCTCTTCACATGATGCGCCAGCTCGGCCGCAGCGGTTGCTGCGACGTCGGCCGACGCTCCCGGCGCCAGTTCCACCAGAACCTCCATCTCGTCCAGGCGGCCGTCGCGCGTCAGGACGATCTGGTAATGCGGCGACAGCGCCTTCACCTTCAGGATCTGCTCCTCGATCTGGGTCGGAAAGACATTGACGCCGCGCACGATGATCATGTCGTCCGAGCGACCCGTGACGCGCTGCATCCGGCGCATCGAACGCGCGGTTCCCGGCAGAAGGCGCGTCAGATCTCGCGTCCGGTAGCGGATGACGGGCATCGCCTCCTTGGTCAGCGAGGTGAAGACGAGTTCGCCGAGTTCGCCCTCCGGCAGCGGCTCGCCGGTCTCGGGATCGACGATTTCGGGATAGAAGTGATCCTCCCATATGGTCGGTCCGTCCTTCGTCTCGACACACTCGTTGGCGACGCCCGGCCCCATCACCTCGGACAAACCATAAGTGTCCACGGCGTGAATGCCGAAGGCCTGCTCGATCTCGGCGCGCATGGCGTCGGTCCACGGCTCGGCGCCGAAGATGCCGAGCCGCAGCGACGTCCCACGCGGGTCGATGCCCTGGCGCCGGAACTCGTCGAGGATCGCGAGCATGTAGGACGGCGTCACCGTGATGATGTCGGGCTCGAATTCGCAGATGAGCTGCACCTGGCGCTCCGTCATGCCACCCGAGACCGGCACGACCGTCAGGCCGAACGCCTCGGCGCCGGCGTGATAGCCGAGACCTCCCGTGAAGAGGCCGTAGCCATAGGCATTGTGGAGGCGCATGCCCGGTCGGCCACCGGAGGCGCGGATGCAGCGGCCGATCATCTCGGCCCAGGTCGCGAGATCGCGCTTCGTGTAGCCGACGACGGTCGGCTTGCCGGTCGTGCCCGACGAGGCGTGGACGCGGGCGATCTCGGCGCGCGGCACGGCGAACATGCCGAAGGGATAATTGGCGCGCAGATCCGCCTTCGCCGTGAACGGGAAGCGGCGCAGGTCGGCGAGCGACGTCAGGTCTTCGGGACGCACGCCCTTCGCGTCGAAGGCTCGGCGATAGTGCGGCACGTTCGCGTAGGCGTGCGCGAGCGTCCACCGGAGGCGTGAGAGTTGCAGCGCACGGATGTCTTCGACCGGCGCGATCTCGATCGGGTCCAGCGCGCCGCGCCTTGGTGCGAACTCGTGCATGGCGTTTCTCCTGCGGACAGTCCGAACAGCCGCTCGGCCATCAGTAGAGCGTTCCCGGAATGCTGCGGACGTGGCCGCGGAACTCGGCGATCACCTCGTCGCCGGACGTCACGCGGACATCGTAGATGGCGCTTCGGTCGGCGCGATGGCGCTCGATGCCTTCGGCGCTGAGCCGCATGCCGAGGCGTGCCGGCGCGATGAGCGTGATCTGGCTCGACTGCAGGATCATGCGCCGGTTGTAGCTGTTGGAGGCGAAGGCGCAGGCGCTGTCGGCCAGTGTGAAGACAAGGCCGCCATGGCAGACGCCGAGACCGTTCACCATCGTCGCCGTGACCTCCATCGAGAGCACCGCGCGACCGGGGCCGATGCCGTCGAGGCGCATGCCGAGGCTGCGGCTCGCGGTGTCGCCGGCCCACATGGCGTCGGCTGCGGCTTTGGCGATCGCATCGGCGTCCATTTTCACTCCGCGCAGATGATGAAATAGTCGCGGGTCCAGGGGCCGCTGGCCATTTGTACCGTCTCAGTAATCATGTCGACCGAGACAGTGTCGAAGCCTGCTTCCATGAGCATCGCGCTCAACTGACGTTCGTCGTAAAGCCCAAAACCGTGCCGAAACACGTCTCTGCCTTCGGTGCTCCAGGGCGCCACTGCCCCCAGCACAGCACGGCCGGATGATCTCAGCACTCGCCTGATCTCTTTCAGGTCAACGCGGGGATCAGGCCAGAAGTAGATCGTATTGAGCGCGAGTACACGGTCGAACACAGCATCTCCGTAGGGCAAGGCCGCGCTGCTCCCCAGATGGAGCATCACACGCGATGAAGCTATGTCGCTGGCCAGCCTCGTGGTCGCTTCCCCGACCATGGTCTCGGAAATCTCAATTCCGCAATATTGGACACCGTCCGCGAGAGAGAGGACGTTGGCTATCTCGTGACCGTTGCCGAAGCCGATTTCAAGCACGCGCGCCCCATTTTCGATCTGCATCCTCCGCAACGCAGCCGCGTAGTTCGTGGCATTAGAATTGTTCAGCCTATCGACGACGGCCTTGCCTATCTCGCCTGTCGGGTTGCCGAGTTGCTTGGCAAGCGCTGCGGCATCGAGCTTCGCGTCATCTATCGGGTTTGCCATTCCACTCAGCTGCCCTGGAATCTCGCCGGACGCTTTTCCTGGAATGCGGTCACGCCCTCGATGTAGTCCGCCGTGGCGGCGGCGCGCTGCTGCAGCACATTTTCGAGGGCGAGTTGCGCGACCAGATCGTTTTCGGCGGAGGCGTGGAACGCCTGCTTCTGGAGGCCGAGGCCCTGCGTCGCCGCCTCGGCCAACCGGCCCGCCAGCGCGTCGACCTCGCTCTCGAAGCGATCGTCGTCGATGGCTTTCCAGATCATGCCCCAGGCCTCGGCCTGATCCGCCTTGATCGGCTCGGCCAGCATGGCATGGGCGCGGGCGCGGGCCTCGCCGACGAGGCGCGGCAGGAACCAGGTCGCGCCGCAGTCCGGTACCAGCCCGAGGCGCGCGAAGGCCTGCAGGAAACTCGCCGAGCGGCGCGCCACGACGATATCGCAGGCGAGCGCCAGGCTCGCGCCCGCGCCCGCCGCCACGCCGTTGACCGCGCCGAGGATCGGCTTCGGCAGGCGGCGCATGTGGGCGATGATCGGGTTGTAGCGATCGAGAACCGCGCCGAGATCGGGTTGCGGCCCGGACTTCGCGTAGACCTCGTCGGAGAGTTCCTGACCGGCGCAGAAGCCGCGGCCCGCGCCCGTGAGCACGACCACCCGGCATTCCGGATCGCGCTCGGCCTCGGCCAATGCGGCGCCAAGCGCCTCGCCGAGTTCGCGGCAGAGCGCATTCAGCTTGTCGGGACGATTGAGCGTCAGGCGTGTGATGCCGCCGCGCTTCTCCACGAGCACCGTTTCGCCGGCCATGGCCGCAATCCCTCCCGGTATCGTCGTTTTCGACTGTCGTTTTGCCGCATCTTGGACGCTTCGGCAGCGCCGCTCAAGGGCCGCGCGCGAAACACCGTTGACCACCGTCGGAGCGGCTCGCTAGACTGATATATCAGATATCGCCCAGGGCGTCGGATGACCGATGCGCGGGCTTTGCGGGATCGCGATCGAGGACGGCGCAGTGTTGAAAGGGCTCATCGATCGATTGCGCGGTCGCGCTGCGGTACCGGAGACGGTCGTCGTGCTCAATCACAATCCGGCCGATCCGAAGACGCCCGGCGACGTCAGTTTCTTCTCCGAAGCGGCGGCGCTGGTGCGTGAGCTCAGAGGCATCGACCTCGAGGGCAACGCCTACTTCGCCGTCGACAGCGCCGGTCGCGTCATCACGATGCGCACGACGAGCGACGATCCCCAGAGCCTGATCGCCATCGACGTGGCGCGACATCCGGCCGAGGCGCAGCTCGCCCAGCGCATGATCCGGCACTTTCTGCTCGCCGCCATCGACGACGGGGCGCTCGACATCGACCGCCAAGCGGTGGAGCGCGAGTACGATACGCGAAAGCTCGTTTCGCTCATTCCGGGAAACGCCATCGAGCACTGACGGATCGCCGGTCAGATCCAATAACCAGCCGCGTGAGCGGCGCCATTCAGCGGGGTTCAGCGCCATGATCACAGAGAGGCAGAAATCCTTCCGGCAGGAATACCGATCGCGGATCATGGGTTTCTACGACGGCTATCTGCACATCGCGATCATCTATGCGATGGGTGCAGCGGCGTTCTACATCTATCTTCAGCATCTCGACGCCCCGACCTGGCTCGAGCTCGCCACCATTCCCCTCACGTTTCTCTTCACGAACCTTTTCGAATGGTGGATCCATAAATTCATCATGCACCGGCCGATCAACATCAAGGGCCTGCGTGCGATCTACGAGCGGCATACGCTCAATCATCATCAGTTCTTCACCGACGAGGAAATGCGGTTCCGCGACCACAAGGACTGGCGCGTCACGGTGTTTCCGCCCTATGCGCTCGTCGTCTTCATCCTCCTGTCGATCCCGGGCGGCATCATTCTCGGCAAGATCTTCACGCCGAATGTGGGCTGGCTCTTCATGTGCACGACGACGGGCATGTATCTCATCTACGAGTTCATGCACTTCTGCTGCCACGTGGAGGAGAACTGGTTCGTCCGGAACTGCCCGTTCGTCAACACGCTGCGCCGCCATCATACGGCGCATCACAACGCACGGCTGATGATGGAAACGAACATGAACCTCACGTTCCCGATCGCCGACTGGCTATTCGGGACGTCGGATCTCGATCGCGGTCTCCTCGGGCACATCTTCAACGGCTACGACACCCGACATCTGAAAAAGACACTCAAGGGCACGCCGAAACGCCCCGACGAGGCCGCCGCGGCTCCCATGGGAAACTATTGAGGTCGCCATGCCGAACGACGTCAAAGCCATCCTTTCGATCGTCACGCTCATCGTCGGCGCGCTCGTCGCCTACTGGGAGGTTTCGATCGGCAAGGGTCATCTCTTCTGGCTGATCATCGGTTTCGCCATTTTTGCGGTCGTCGCCATGTGGGTTTTCCCCGAGGCGCAAACCAAGAAAAAGGATCTCGCCGGCAAGATCCAGAAATAGGTCCGGCCTCGCGGTCATCGACCCGAGGTTTCAGGAGTGACAAGGCGCAGGGCAGCGTCGCCGCCGTGAGCTTTGCTGGAAGGGCGGCAAGACTGCCCTGCCACGGAATGCTGGTCGCCGATATCGCGCCCGCGTCGCGCGGGACGCTCCGGGTGGCTCCGACCTCGGCCGACGCGCGAGGCTTCCGGGGAGACGGCGGTCGCGCTTCTCGAGATCGCGACCGCCAGCCCTGACATCAGACCCGGGCAGCGCTTAATCCCCCGGCCCACCGTTCCGCTCCCGCCGCGCCGGCCCGCCAAGTCCTGCGAGCAAGCCCTGTCGTGCGACGGGACGGGCCGATCATGCCGGAGGCGCTGTCGGCGGGGATAAGTTTTCGCTTCCGGGCGCAATTGCGCGCTCCGCGGCCGCGCCCTACTGTCGGCGCCAAAGGCAACACCAAGACCACCCCGGGAAGGGAACCCCATGAAAGAGCCGAAGAAGCCCGCCGCCAAATCCGCAGCCAAAGGCAATGGTGCACGCCGGCGCGTCAAGCCGTCGGAGCTGCGCTCGAAAGCGTGGTTCGACAATCCCGCCAACGCCGACATGACGGCGCTCTATGTCGAGCGGACGATGAACTTCGGGCTCACGCTCGACGAATTGCAATCCGGCAAGCCGATCATCGGCATCGCGCAGTCGGGCTCGGATCTCTCGCCGTGCAACCGGCACCACATCTACCTCGCCGAGCGGGTGCGCGAGGGTATCCGCGAAGCCGGCGGCATCGCGTTCGAGTTCCCGCTGCATCCGATCCAGGAAACGTGCAAGCGGCCGACCGCCAACCTCGACCGCAATCTCGCCTATCTCGGCCTCGTCGAGGTTCTCTACGGCTATCCGATCGACGGCGTCGTGCTGACGACGGGTTGCGACAAGACCACGCCGTCGCAGATCATGGCAGCCGCCACGGTCGACATTCCCGCGATCGTGCTTTCCGGCGGGCCGATGCTCAACGGCTGGTTCAACGGCGAGCGAACAGGCTCTGGAACCATTGTCTGGAAGGCGCGCGAGATGATGGCGCGCGGCGAGATCGACTACAAAGAGTTCCTCGAACTCGTCGCCTCGTCGGCGCCGTCGGCCGGCCATTGCAATACGATGGGCACGGCCTCGACGATGAATTCGCTCGCCGAGGCGCTCGGTATGTCGCTTCCGGGCTGCGCCGCCATTCCCGCGCCCTATCGCGAGCGCCAGCAGATGGCGTATCTGACCGGCAAGCGGATCGTCGAGATGGTGTGGGAGGATCTGAAGCCGTCCGACATCCTGACTCGGGAGGCGTTCGAGAACGCCATCGCGGTCAACTCGGCGATCGGCGGCTCGACGAACGCACCGGTGCATCTCAACGCCATCGCGCGCCATATCGGCGTCGAACTCGACAACGACGACTGGGAGCGGATCGGCTACGACATCCCGCTGCTCGTGAACCTGCAGCCGGCGGGCGAGTACCTCGGCGAGGAGTATCATCGCGCCGGTGGCGTTCCCGCCGTCGTCGCCGAGCTGATCGCCGAGCGGAAGATCAACAGGACCGCCATCACGGTGAACGGGAAGCCGCTCTACGACAACTGCGAGGGCAAGCTCTCCTGGGACCGGAACGTCATCAAGCCCTACGACGGGCCGATGGTGAAGGCAGCCGGCTTCCTCAACATCAAGGGCAATCTCTTCGACAGCGCGATCATGAAGACCTCGGTCATCTCGGCCGAGTTCCGGAAACGCTACCTGTCGAACCCGAAGGACCCCAACGCCTTCGAGGGCCGCGCCATCGTGTTCGACGGGCCGGAGGACTATCACGCGCGGATCGACGATCCGAAACTCAAGATCGACGAGACGTGCCTCCTGTTCATGCGTGGCGCGGGTCCGGTCGGCTATCCCGGCGCGGCCGAGGTCGTGAACATGCGGGCGCCCGACTATCTGCTCAAGAAGGGCATCACGGCGTTGCCGTGCATCGGTGACGGGCGCCAGTCGGGCACCTCGGGCTCGCCGTCGATCCTAAACGCATCTCCCGAAGCGGCCTCGGGCGGCGGGCTCGCGTTGCTCCGGACCGGCGACAAGGTGCGCATCGATCTCAACCGGCGGACGGCCGATATCCTGATTTCGGACGAGGAACTGGCGAAACGGCGCGACGCGCTCGCCAAGGCCGGCGGCTACAAGTACCCGGAGAGCCAGACGCCGTGGCAGGAGATCCAGCGCGGCATGGTCGACGAGCTTTCGAACGGCATGGTGCTGAAGCCCGCAGTCAAGTACCAGCGCATCGCCAAGACCAAGGGGCTGCCGCGGGATAATCACTGAGCCGAGACCGTACCAACGACAAAAGCCGCTCCGGATGGTCCGGGGCGGCTTTCTTCTACCGATCATCGCTCGCGCGAGTCAGCATTCACTTGGCCGCAATCTCCGCCACCGTCACATCGAGATAGTGCTCAAGCGCGTCGACCGACTGCTCGCGCGAGAGCTGCTCGGTATCGATGACGAGGGCCGGCGAGACGGGCGGCTCGTAGCCGGCCGATACGCCGGTGAACTGTGCGATGCCGCCGGCCTTGGCGCGGGCGTAAAGACCTTTCGGGTCGCGCCTGGCGCAAGTTTCTACGCTGGCGCGGATGTAGACCTCGTGGAACAGCGGGCCGGCCGTTTCGCGGGCGCGCTGGCGATCCTTGACGCTCGGCGAGACGAGGGCGACCAGCGCGATGATGCCATTGCGCGCCAGAAGTGCCGCGACTTCGCCCGTCCGGCGCACGTTCTCGGCGCGATCCTCGGGCGTGAAGCCCAAGTCACCGTTGAGACCGGTGCGCAGCGTGTCGCCGTCGAGCAGCACCACGTTGCGCCCCTTGTCGAAGAGGCGGCGTTCGAGAGCCTTGGCGACGGTCGACTTGCCGGCGCTCGGCAGCCCCGTCAGCCAGACGACGGCGCCCGAGTGACCGTTGCGGCCGACACGCTCGGCCAGCGTGACGGCGGAATCCACCGGCGTGACGTTGGTCGAGATCTTGCGCGCCGCATCGCTTTCCAGCGCCAGCACGATGCCGCCGCCGGAGATGCGGCCGTCCAGTTCGAGGACGAAGCGGCCGAGCGGCGAGCCCGTCTCGGCCAGTTCGGCGGTGACCGGCGAGGCAAGCTCGAGAGCCACTTCGGCCACCTGATTGCGTTCCACTTCCCGGCGCTCGGCGCGCTCGAGTGTGCCGGTGTCGACCACGGTCTTGATGGCTGCGATGCGCGCCTGCGCCTCGGCGGTGCCGAGTTTCAGCTTCAGGCGGGTTCCGACGAGGATCGGCGTCTGCCCGAGCCAGAAGATGCGGGCCTCGAAGCCACGCACGCCGGAGAGCTTCGAGGAGACGGGTACCGCCACCTCGCCGCGCTCGACGAAGATCTCGCGATCGAGCGTGATGCCGGCGGGTCGGCCGGCGTCGAGCGCCTCCAGCGCAGCCGCCCCCTTGCGAGCCGGCCACGTTTCGATCGAGGCCACCTTCGCCAGCTTGCCCGAGGGCTGGAAGACGATGTCGTCGCCGACCTTGATCTCGCCGCTCTCGATGCGGCCCGCCACGATGCGGCGGTCGTCGAACTTGTAGACGTCCTGCACCGGCATGCGCAGGCTCGGGGTGCGCGCCATGCGCGACGGCAGGAACTGGTCGATCGCCTCGATCAGCGTCGGCCCCTGATACCAAGGCCCTTCCGCGGCGCGGGTGACGATGTTGCCGCCGTCGCGGGCGGCGACCGGCACGAACCGCTCCGGCACGAGGCCCAGGTGGCCGAGATAACCGCCGAGTTCGGCCTCGATCGCCGCATACCGGCCTTCGTCCCAGCCGACGCGATCCATCTTGTTGATGACGACGACGACGCGGCGGAGGCCGAGGAGATGCAGGAGATAGCCGTGGCGGCGGGTCTGCTCGCGGACGCCTTCCGCCGCATCCACCACCAGCAGCGCCGCATCGGCCTGGGCGGCGCCCGTGACCATGTTGCGCAGGAACTCCACGTGTCCCGGCGCGTCGATCAGCATCACGTCGCGGGTCGGCGCGCGAAACCGGATCTGGCTCGTATCGATGGTGATGCCCTGGTCGCGCTCGGCCTGCAGCGCGTCGAGCAGGAACGACCACTCGAACGGCATGCCGCGCTTCTCGCTGACGGCGCGGATCGCCTCCAGCTTGCCGTCCGGCAGCGAGCCCGTGTCGTGGATCAGGCGGCCGATGATCGTCGACTTGCCATGGTCGACGTGGCCGACGATCACGATCCGGACCAGCGGCCGCTCGTCGGCTTCCTTGGCGGTTTCGGCGCGCGGATAGGCCAGCGATAGCTTGCTCATCGGTTCATCCCTCACAGGTAGCCGCCGGCGCGAAGCCGCTCGAAGGCGTCCTCGGACTCGTGATCCATGGCGCGTCCGGAGCGCTCGGGCGTCCGGGTCCTGGCCAGTTCCTCGATGATCTCGTCGAGCGTCGAAGCGTTGGAGGGCACGGGGAAAGTGATGTCCTGGTCGCCGAGCGAGCGGTAGCGCTTGCCGCCCTTCGTGAAATAGAGCGACATCGCCGGAATGGCCTCGCGGCGCGTGTAGACCCAGATATCGAGCTCGGTCCAATGCAGGATCGGGTGAATGCGCAAGTGAGCGCCCGCCGGCACGGTGGTGTTGAACTGGTCCCACAGCTCCGGCGGCTGGTCCTTGACGTCCCAGCCGTAGGCGGCGCCGCGAGGCGAGAAGAACCGCTCCTTGGCCCGGGTCGCCTCCTCGTCGCGGCGGATACCGGCGATCAGTCCGTCGAATCCGTGCTTGGCCAGCGCCAGCTTCAGGCCCTCCGTCTTGCGCGCGGCCGAGCGGGCGGCGGGCGGCAGGGTCGGATCGACGCTGTCGATCGGCGGGCAATCCTCGAGGATGAGGTTCAGGCCCCACTCCTTCGCGTAGCGCTCGCGGAAGGCGTACATCTCGGGGAACTTCTTCCCGGTATCCACATGCATGACCGGGAACGGAACGTGGCCGAAGAAGGCCTTTTTCGCCAGCCAGATCATCACGTTCGAGTCCTTGCCGAGCGACCACAGCAAGGCGATCCGGTCGAGCTTGGCGAAACCTTCGCGCAGAATGTAGACACTCTGGGCCTCGAGTTCGTCGAGGCGATCCATCATGCGTGACATCGCGTCTTCCCCTTGCGGCGTGCCAGCCGCCGTCTCGGGCGCCCCGTTCGCGCGGGCGCCGTCTCGTCCACGTCGAGCGCGCGAATCGCGTGCTCCCTCCGGCGGTGTTAGAGCACTTGCCTTGGATATGCCACTGACGCCAAGCGACGCGCCCTCCGCCGCCGTGGAAAGTCGCAGCGGCGGCGGAACCGATCGCGCGTTCGGCCGTTGGCGGCGTAGTCGGGACGCCTGCTTGCCGAAACCCGTTATCGCCGGCATAAGCGGCGGCGGGCCGCGCCCTACTGTCGATTTGCCTGCCGCCGACCGTCAGCTTCCGGGGAACTCCGAACCATGAGTGGTCTGCTCGCGCTTCTCGACGACATCGCAGCGCTGACCAAGCTCGCCGCCGCACAGGTCGACGACATCGCGGCGCAGGCGGCCAAGGCCGGCACCAAGACCATCGGCGTCGTGATCGACGACGGCGCGGTGACGCCGAAGTACCTGCACGGGCTGCCGGCTGCCCGCGAGTTGCCCATGGTCTGGCAGATCGCGCGCGGATCACTGTTCAACAAGCTCGTCATCCTGCTGCCGGCGGCACTCGCCATCAACGCGTTCGCGCCCTGGCTGCTCAGTCCGCTCCTCATGATCGGCGGCGCCTATCTCTGCTTCGAGGGGGCCGAAAAGATCTGGCACCTCGTCGCGCCGCACGACGACGACCACGAAGCGCCGCAAACCCTCGACGCGGCGCATCTCGAACGGGAGCGCGTGGCCGGGGCGATCAAGACCGACTTCATCCTTTCGGCCGAGATCATGGCCATTGCGCTCGCCGCCGTCGACGGCACGAGCACGCTCAATGCCGCAGCCGTGCTGGCCGTGATCGGCGTCGGCATCACGGCGCTCGTCTACGGGGCCGTGGCACTTCTCGTGAAGGCCGACGACTTCGGGCTCCTGCTCAGCCAGTCGGGCCGGCTCGCCTGGACCCGGGCCTTCGGGCGCGGCATCGTCAAGGGTATGCCCGGGGTTCTGGCCGCGATCTCGATCGTCGGCACGGCGGCCATGCTCTGGGTCGGCGGCTCGATCGTCATTCATGGGCTCGCGACGATGGGCTTCGGGGGGCTCGAGCATGCGATCCACGCCGTCGCCGCAGGCGCCGCGAAGGTTGCGCCGGTCGCCGCCGGTCTTGTCGAATGGCTGGTCAAGGCGGTTCTCGACGGGCTTTTCGGGCTGGCCCTCGGTCTGGCGCTCATTCCGGTCGCCAAGCACGTCATTGCGCCACTCGCCGCCTCGTTCAAGGTGTCCAAGGCGCACTGACCGGCGACGGCTGGCGCCTTAACCGACCCTCAAAGCATCGGCGTTACCCTTCAGCGCTCTGTTGCCGGCCTCGCCGGCGGCCCTGGTTCTGCGTGAAGGCGTCGCGATGCACACCCCACTCCCGTCCGGCGAGACCGGTCATGCCCCTGCCCTCCGCCTTTCCGGCGTGGCCAAGGCGTTCGGCACCAAGCAGGCCGTCGCGGGCATCGACCTCACGTTGAAGCGCGGCGAGCTCTATGCGCTGCTCGGCCCGAACGGCGCCGGCAAGACCACGACGCTGCGCATGGTCGCCGGCCTCCTGAAGCCCGACCGGGGCGAGATCTCCATCTTCGGCGTCGATGCGATCTGCTCGCCGATCGCGGCGCGGCGCATCACCGCCTGGCTCCCCGACGAGCCGATGCTCTACGACAAGCTGACGCCGGTCGAGTACCTCGAATTCGTGGCGGGCCTGTGGGGTGTCGATCCCCGAACAGCGGAGCGGCGGGCGGAGGAGCTGATCGACGTGCTCGACCTCGGGCCGCACGCGCACAGCCGTTGCGAAGGCTTTTCGCGCGGCATGAAGCAGAAGGTCGCGCTCGCGGGCGCGCTCATTCACGAACCGAGCCTGATCATGCTCGACGAGCCGTTGACCGGCATCGACGCGGCCATCGCGCGGCAGGTGAAGGATCTGCTGCAGGCGCGCGTCAAGGCGGGAGCCACCATTGTCCTCACGACGCACATTCTCGAGGTGGCCGAGCGGCTTTCGGATCGCATCGGCATCGTCGCCGGCGGACGGCTTGCGGCCGAAGGGACGTTCGCGGAGCTGAAGGCCCGCGCCGGACGCGACCACTCGACGCTCGAAGACGTCTTCCTGTCGCTGACCGCGCGCGCGCAAGAGGCCGCGTGATGCGCCGCCTCGTCCCCGCAGGCTCGTTCGTCTGGCTCGTCGTGCACGACCTCAGGCTCAACTGGCGGCGCTTCGCCGACCTGTTCGGCGGCGGGCTCGGCAGCCGGGCGCTGGTCATCGCAGCGGCAGGCCTCCTCGTCCTGCATGCGCTGGCGTGGCCGGCCGTGGCGTTCATCGCGCCGTTCGTTGCCGGCGACAGCCCTGAAAGCCGGCTTCTGATCGGCGGCGGTCTCGTCGCCATCGCCTGCTGGATGTTCGCGCAGGGGCTCTTTGCGGCCACGCGCACGCTCTACGATCGCGGCGACCTCGATCTCCTCTACGGCTCGCCCGTCTCGCCACGCCGAATTCTCGCGGCCAAGGCGACGGCCATCGCGCTGTCGTCGCTCGGCTCGGTCGCGATGCTGACGCTGCCGGTCGCGAACATGGGCGCTCTCCGCCTCGGGCCGCACTGGCTCGCCGTCTATCCGACGCTGGCCGCCGTAGCCCTCATCGCGACCGGCCTCGCGGTCGGGACGGTGATCGGCCTCTTCACGCTGGTCGGCCCGCGCCGGGCCCGGTTCGTCGCCCACATGACGGGCGCGCTGGTCGGTGGCGGCTTCGTCCTCGTCGCGCAGGTGATCGCGATGCTGCCGGAGCGGATGCGGAGCGCCGTGCTCGCGGTCCTGATCCCGGACGCGCGGTTGTCAGACAGCGCTGCACCCGGCCTCATCTGGTTGCCGGTCGACGCGCTTCTCGGCGACGCCGGCGCCATGCTTGTTCTTCTGGCCGCCGGCTGCGGTGTCTTCGCCGCGTCCGCCGTCCTCGGGCGGCGCTTTGCCGAGGCCAGCCTCGCCGCCGTAGGGACGCCGTCGCTCTCGGGCCATGGTCGTGCCGCACGGCCGATCCGGTTCCGGGGTGGCGTCGCGCGTTCGCTCCGGATCAAGGAATGGCGTCTCCTCCTTCGGGATCCGAGCCTCTTCACGCAGCTCGCATTGCAGATCGTCTACACCATCCCGCTCGCGGTCGTTCTGGTCCGGTCCGATGCACTGCCGATCGCCATCGCGCTGACGCCTGCGATCGTCGTGATCACGTCTCAGGTGGCGGCGTCGCTGGCATGGATCGCCGTTTCCGGAGAGGACGCGCCCGAACTCATCGCCTCGGCCCCCGTCGAGCCGAAGGCCGTCGACGTCGCGAAACTCTCGGCCATCGCCCTGCCGGTGCTCGCCGTGGCTGCCATCCCCGTGGCCGGCCTCGCGCTGACGTCGCCGCGGGAAGCGTTTCTCGCGTTCGCCTTCGCCACCGGTGCCAGCGCCATGACCGGGCTCCTGAACCTCTGGCATCCCATGCCCGGCAATCGGCGCGGCATGCTCAGGCGGCATGCGCAGTCGAAGCTCGTCGGCCTTCTCGAGCACGTGCTCGCCATCCTGTGGGCAATCGCGGCGGTGCTGGCGCTGCTCGGATCGTCGCTCTGGATCGGGGCGCTGTTGCTCACTGTTCCTGTTTTGTTCTACGAGAGCGCCGTCAGAGCGTTGTCAGGCCGGCGGCCGCAAACGCCAGTCGAGAGCAGCCTCGCCGCGCCTTGACCGTCGCCGGACGATCCGACTTCCGATCCTGTTTCCTTCCGACAAGGTTAACCCTGTCCTAACCGAATCGTATCTAAGGTGCCCCGTCTTTTCCGCCGTTGCGCGAGGCTCCGAATGCGATTCCCCTCGAGATTGAAGGCCGGTCTGGCCCTCGCTCTTCTTGCTGCCAGCATAATTCCGTCCGCCGCCTATAATGTCGACGAGATCGGTTCATTCTACATCGGCGGCTATCCTGTCACCCTCGCCGGGCTGCCGGAGCAGGAGATCAAGATCCCCGGCGGGACGCCGATCAAGGTCGATCCGAACGGCGACTACCACACCGGCCAGATGTACGTGCAGTTCGTGAAGCTCGCCAATCCGACGGCGAAGTATCCGTTGCTGCTCTGGCACACCGGCGGCATCACCGGCGCTTCCTGGGAGACGAAGCCGGACGGCAAGCCGGGCTGGATGCAGTTCTTCCTCAAGGCCGGCCACTCCGTCTACGTTTCGGACGCCGTGGAGCGCGGCCGCGCCACGTTCTCTCGCCCCGAGATCTTCAAGAGCGATCCCATCTTCCGCGACAAGCGCGACGGGTGGGAGATCTTCCGCATCGGCCCCCCCGGGTCCTATCGCACGAGCCCGAACGAGCGGCGCGCCAATCCCGGCGTGAAGTTCCCGCTCGATGCCTTCGATACACTGCAGATGCAGATGGCCGCACGCTGGCCGACCACGGGTGACGCGACGCAGGCGGCCTACAACGCGCTGGTCGAGCGGGTCTGCCCCTGTGTGATCGTCGCGCACGGTCAGGCCGGCCTCTTCGCCTTCCGTGCGTCGCTGATGATCCCGGACAAGGTGAAAGGCATCGTCGCGGTCGAGCCCGCGTTCGCGCCGTCGGCCAACCATCCCGAAATCGGCCGCCTCGCCAAGACGCCGCATCTCTTCGTCTGGGGCGACTACATCGACACCAACCCGACGTGGATCGAGCATGTCGATGGTTTGAAGCCCTACCACTCGGCGCTCGTCAGCAAAGGCGTGCCGTCGACGTGGCTCGATCTTCCGGCCGAGGGCATCAAGGGCAACACGCACATGCCCATGATGGACACCAACTCGGATCAGGTCGCAGCGCGCGTCCAGGCGTGGCTCGCCAAGAGCGGCCTCACCTCGCAGCGCGGCGAGACGGCGGACCCGGCACAGGTCGTGCGGCGCACGCCGCCGCGGGTGCAGCGGGCCATCGCAGCCGCCGCGCGTCCGAAATCGGCCGTCGCGAGCCAGGCGCCAGTTCGCCGCGCTCCAGACATCGCCGGCAACTGATATCGGCGCCGGACGCCCGACACACGAAAGGCGGACCGGATGCGCGGTCCGCCTTTTTTCGTTGTCGAGCGCGTGTGAGCGGGGATCAGGCGGCGGCCGTCTTGCCTTGAGACTGGCCATAGACCTCGCGCTCGATGCGATCGAGAAGCGCGAGCAGGCGATCCCAATCCACCGGCTTCGACAGATAATCCGTCATGCCGGCGGCGAGGCATTTGCCACGATCCTCTTCCATCGCGCCGGCCGTCAGGCCGATGATCGGCGTCTGCCGCAGGCCCTCGCATTCGCGCAGCCGCCGCGTCGCCGTCAGGCCGTCCATGACGGGCATCTGCACGTCCATCAGGATCAGATCGAACTCGGACAACTGGGCCCGCTCGACCGCCAGACGCCCGTCGGCGACGATCTCGAGGCGATAGCCGGCGGTCTGCAGCAACGCGCGCGCGACGCGCTGGTTGGCCGGATTGTCCTCGGCCATCAGGATGCGCAGGCGGCGGCCTTCCACCTCGTCGGCGCCCCGGTCGGCGGGTTCTGCCTCGGATGGGCGGCTCGCAACCTTCACGCGCTGTATCGCTTTCTCGAAGCTGTTGCGCACGAACGGCCGGGCGATGACGTCGGCTTCGGCAAGCCGTAGCGCATCGCCCTGGCCCGACCGGCCTTCGATGAAGAAGACGTGGGCCGGAGCGGACGACGCCCGGCGCAGATCGGAGACGAAGGCGGCCGCCTCCGATTCGCCGAGCGTACCATCGACGAACACGACTTCGATCTTGCGCTGATCGAGCGTGCGGCGTGCGGCGTCGAGCGTCGGCGCGCTGACGAGGCTCGACTCGCAGGCGCGGGCGTAGGCGCCGAGAACGTTGACGATGCCCGTGTTCGACGAGACGAGGAGCACCGGCGTTTCGAAGCAGCGGACCGAGCTGCGGCGCGCCATCCCGACCGATGCATCTTCGGCCGGCAGCGGCAGAGAGAAGCGGAACGTGGAGCCATGATCGATCAGCGACGAGCAGGAAATCTCGCCGCCCATCAGGCCGACGAGTTCCTTGCACAGCGCGAGGCCGAGGCCCGTGCCACCGAACTCCCGCGTCGTCGACGCATCGACCTGGGAGAACTTCTGGAACAGCCGGTCGATCTTCTGTGTCGGAATGCCGATTCCGGTGTCGATGACGCTGACACGGAGGCGGCGATTTCCCGACACCTCGGCCTCGTCGACCGCGACGAGAATCGAGCCGGCGTTGGTGAACTTGATGGCGTTGCCGACAAGATTGGTCACGATCTGGCGGATGCGCAGCGGATCGCCCTGGATGACCGGCGCAATCCGTGGGTCGACGAAGGCCGACAACTCGACACCCTTTTCCGCCGCCGACGGCGCGAGCAGGCGCACGATGTCGTCGACGATCTCGGCGACCGGCACCTCGATGTGCTCCAGCTCCATGCGTCCGGCCTCGATCTTCGAGAGATCGAGGATGTCGTTGATGATGTTCAGCAGCGATGTTCCCGAACTGCGGATCAGGTCGATGCCGTCGCGCTGCACCTCGTCGAGACGCGTTCCCGACAGCACGCGGGCCATGCCCAGGATGCCGTTCAGCGGTGTGCGCAGCTCGTGGCTCATCGTCGCGAGAAAGCTCGACTTCGCCTTGTTGGCACGCTCGGCTTCCTCGACGGCGCCGCGCAGGTGGTTCTCGGCCTGGACGCGCATCGTGATGTCGTGCAGCACGACGACGGCGCCGCCGTCCTTCATGCGGCTGACGTTGACCTCGAAAGAACGGCCGTCGGGGCGCGCGATCTCGCGCGGTCCCTTGACGTCTCCGATCACGCGGCCGAGCGTCTCGGAGATCGTGGCCGCGGAGATCGCTGATGACGGCGTGCCGTCGAGTTGCAGAGCCTCGATCGCCTTGGCGTTCCACATGATCGGGACGTTCGATGCGTCGAGACCGATCATGCCGGTCGCGGCATTCGAGAGCACACCGTCGAGAAGCGCGCGGCGCTGCGCACTCTGGCGTGCATAGCGGATCGAGCGATCCAAAAGGCCTTCGGTCAGGCTGTCCTTGACGAGATAGTCGGCAGCGCCGGCGCGCTCGGCCGCGAAGTCGATGTCGGGGTCGGCAAGGCCCGTCAGGAGGATCATCGGGCAGTCGGGGTAGCGGGGCCCGACCTCGGAAATGAAGTCGAGGCCGGTCCGTTCGCCGATACGGTAGTCGACGAGGGCCACATCGAACTTGCGCTCGTGCAGCTCCAGCTTGGCGCGTTCGAACGAGCCCGCCCAAACCACCCAGTAACGCTCGCGCTCGATACGCTGGAGCAGATCCTGCGTCAGGAAAAAATCGTCCCGGTCATCCTCCACGAGGAGAACGTAGACATCCCTAGACGAATCTGACTTTCGCACGTCGCTTACTCCAGCACTCGGTCACCAAATCAACTGCGGTTTATGCAGGCAACTCGACGATCTCGATCCAGTAGCTGTTCAGTGCCCGGACGACATCGACCAGGCCCTGGAAGGTCACGGGCTTGGTGATGAAGGAACTGACACCCAGGTCGTAGGTGCGGAGGATGTCCTCCTCGGCCTTCGACGTGGTCAGCACCACGACCGGGATCCGGCGCAGCTCAGGATCGGCCTTGAGATGACCGAGCGCCGTGCGCCCATCCATCTTGGGCATGTTCAGGTCGAGCAGGATCAGACGCGGCAACGGCTTGCCCGCCTGATCCGCAAACTTTCCTTCGGCGCGCAGGAAATGCAGCAGCTCCTCGCCGTTCTCCACGAAAGAGAGCGGGTTGGCCACCCTGCTCTCGCGAAACGCATCCTCGATCAGCATGCGATCGTCGGCGTCATCATCGGCGATCAGAATAGAAATAGAGTGCTTGTCCTTCACGTCGGTCCCTCCCACTGCCCCTCGGCGTTCCCACAACGCCCGACGACAATCACGCGATCTTGCGCTCGGCGTTGACCTCGGTCAGCGCCACGTTCTTGCTGAGCAGAACGGCGCGCATGTCGCCGAGATTCCGGAGACCGGCGATCTCGGGCATCGTGAAGCGCACCTGGTAGGCGCTCTCGACGGCGAAGATCACCTCGATGTGGCGAAGCGAATCCCATTGCGGGACGTTGCTCGCGTTCGAGCCTTCGTTCAGCGTCGACGGGTCGACGCCCAGAATGTTTCCGACGATCTCATAGAACTTCATGGCTTTGTTCCTTGCTGTCGATGCTTGTCTGATCAGGCGAAAATCTTGGCGCGCACGTCGGCGGGCCACCGCTCGGGTTCGAAGCCGTGCTGCGTGAACGTGGCCAGCAGCCAGCGCTCCACGCCGAGGCCCACGCATCCGGTCTGCACTGCCTCGCCGGCTCCGTCCTTGATGTCGAAGCGGCGGCCGAAGAAGTTGCCGTGCAGGTTGATCGATCCGCAAGCGAGCTGCTTCACGTTGCCGTCGGCGTCGAGAGAGGGGATCTTGATCTCGTTCTTCACTTCCTGCGCGGCCTGCCAGAACTTCTTCGCCGCCGACACGGTGGCGAAGAACGGATCGGTGGCCGTCTGGACGCGGCAGTCGATGTCGAAGTAGCTGGCCAGTTCCTCGACAACACCGAGCGCCTTCGTGCGGCAGGCGCGGACGTAGGCGTCGTCGCCGACGAACACGAGTTCGCGAACGTTGAACTCGTAGAGACGGTCGAGGCCCGAGATGTTGCGCGATTCATAGCGGAACACGCGACCGAGCCACGTGTAGGCGCGGCCTTCGTCGAACATGTTGCCAGACAACGTCGGATAGCAGGGGAAGCAGGCCGCCGGATTGAGGCACATCCCGTCGACGTGGATGTGGTCCTGCGGCGGCAGGATCGCGCCTTCCGAGCAGGAATTGGCGCGGCGGAACTCCTCGATGGCGTCGAAGTCCTCGACCATGTTGCCGACGAAGGTCACGGCGTTCGGGTGCGAGTCGAAGTAGCCGCACTTGTGCAATGTCTCGGCATCGACCAGCGCCGGGAAGTGGGCGTCCTCGGCCGCGAACGCCTTCGCGTAAAGCTCGCCCGCCTTCTCGTTGATCAGTCGTGCAAGGCGCAGCACGGGGCCGCTGTAGGCGACCTGACCCTTGCCATAGTCGTGCATCCAGCCGCGCTCGATGAGGCCCTGGTTGACGCCGAGCTGATAGGGTCCCTGGTCGCGACGCCTGGTCTCGACGAACACCTTGATCTCGAATCCGGAGACCTGGCGCACCATCACGTGGAGGAAGCGATTGGCCTTGGCGACGACATCTTCGGTCGGTGCGCCGGCCCTCAGGAAGAGGCGTGCCGACTTCATGTCCGGCTCGACGCGGATGCGGTCGATGAACGGCGAGACAAACACCGATTCCTTCTCGATGTCGCCGGCGACCTCGGTATCGACTTCGCGCGGAAGGTCGAGCAGAAGCTCGGCAGCCGGACTTGCATGGATGTTCACGAGCTCTCTCCTCAGAACTGGTAGTAGACGAAGGTGCTGCCGTCACCGATGGAGGCGATGGCGATGGACAGGGTGGCGGCGAGGCCGACCGAGACCGCGATGCTCGGGCGCCAGGCCACGAGACCCGCATCACGAACGGCGGTGGCCGGCATCTGATCCGAACTGACCCAGCCCCGGTGCAGGATCTGCTGGCTGTTCGGCATCAAGAGGACGATGGCACCCAAGAGGACGATCGTGGCCAGCGCCATGCGTTGATCGATCACGATCGCGGTGGCTGCAGACGGCTCAAGGACGAGGCCGAAGGTCCACATCTCGAGCAGAATGCGCATCGACGTCGCGAGTTCGGGGGCACGGAACACGACGAGGCCGCTGACGACGACCGCCATAGTCAGGAACCAGCCGACGACCGCCGGTGGCATCGGAAGGCGTGCTTCACGCCAGCCGATGTGGATCGCAATGGCGACGCCGTGGATGAGGCCGTAGACCACGAAGCTCCAGCCGGCGCCGTGCCAGATGCCCGCTACGAGGAACGTCACCAGGGCCGGAACCGCGCCCGTCAGCAGATAGCGCTCGAGAGGGCCCGCGCCTTTCGCGCCGGCCTTGCGCATGCCGTGGATCGCCAGAGGCGTGAAGATGTAGGTGGTGAAGAAGCGCGTCATGGTCATGTGCCAGCGACGCCAGAAATCGGAGATGCTCGTCGCCTTGAACGGGCTGTCGAAGTTGAGCGGCAGGCGGAGTCCGAACATGATGCCGAGGCCGAGCGCCATGTCGGAGTAGCCAGAGAAGTCGAAATAGAGCTGCAGCGCGTAGGCGACGGCGCCGAGCCAGGCGACGCCGGCCGTCAGCGCTTCGCCTGCTGCGGCCCCGTCGAACACGGTATTGGCGAAGGGCGCGATCGAGTCGGCGAGGAAGACCTTCTTGAAGAGACCGATGCCGAACATCGTCACGCCGACGGCAAGGCGCTGGGTATCCAGCGCGTCGTCGCGACGGTCCTGCATCTGGTCGAGCATCTCTCGCTGCAGGACGAGCGGTCCCGCCGTGACGCACGGGAAGAAGGCGCCGAACAGGGCGTAGCGATCGAAGCCCGGGCGCGCGACACGGCCATTGTAGGCTTCGACGAGGTAGCCGATCTGGACGAACGTGAAGAACGAGATGCCGACGGGCAGCAGCAATCGGATGTGGTCCATCCCCGAGCCCGACAAGGCATTCAGGATGTCGATCAGGAAGTTCGAATACTTGAAGTAACCGAGGGCCACGAGGTTGGCCGCGATGCCGCCGAGAAGCAGCGAACGCGCCGTCTTCGACGACGCCGATGCAGCCATGATCCGGTTGCCGATGCCGTAGTTGAAGACCAGCGATGCCAGAAGCAGCCCGGCCAGCGCGATGCTCCATTGGGCGTAGAAGACCAGCGAAGCCACGACCAGGAAGCGGAACGCGCCGGTCCAGCCCGCGAGGCGATGCGCCGCGACGAAACCCGCGTAGGTCAGCGGCAGAAAGATCAGGATGAATTCGAACGAGTGGAAAACCATGGCCAGCTCTTTCTCGACTCTACTGTTGCCGGACGGACGCGTCGCCCGGCCAAACGAGGTGGCTCTCGACTGCAGCAGGGCGCCTGCGCTTCTGCGTCGCGATACGTGCAGGCGCCGGCGGCTTCCGGACCACTGTGGATGATCGGCGTGGCTTCGCCGCAACCGGCCGTGGCGCAGCGAGTGCCGCAGGTGCCTTCGTCACGGACACCCGGTCCACGGGGCGGACGGCGAGCGGCGGCAGCACGACCGGCGCGAGGCCAGCCGCGGGACGGGGCTCGGTTGCCACGGAGCGGGCGTCGGTCGTGCGAACCTCGACCGGATGCTCCTTCGACCCGCCGGTCGTCGTCATCTGCAGAGCCTGGGCCGCCGAACGCTCGACGGCCATCCAGCCCGAGCTCGCCAGGATCTGGCGCGACCGCTGCTCGCGCACCGCCATCGGCATCGACGGCTGCTCGACGTTCGGAATGGCCGGCAGATCGACGCTTCTGGCCACATCGGCCAGCAAGTGGCGCAGGCAGTTGGCGTTCGAGTGCTCGGCGTCGATGAAGTGCGTCTCGTGACAGCCCAGGACGTGCGGATCGAAGCTGCCGATGAGGCCAAGCTTGTGGCGCGCGGCCAGCTCCCGCGTCACCGCCTCCACCTCTTCGAGGCCCTTCATGTACGGCGAGCCCTTCACGCGCTCCCAGTAGATCGGGTTGAACGGCGGGTGAGCGAGGTGAACGCGAACGCCGCGCAGGGCGAGATAGGAGAGGATCCGGTCCATCGCCTCGACGCCTTTCGGATCGATGAGAGGCGGGTTGTTGCGATTGCCTTCGGCATGCGCCAGGGAGACCTTCCGCGAGCGTGCCTGCGTGAACAACGCCAAGTGCTCGCCTGACCAGGTGATCGAGCCGTCCGGATGCAGCAGGTCGAGCGTCGGATGGCGCGTGCTCGTCGTCGGATAGGGCCAGTCCGTCGCGTAGTGCCAGCGCGTCGTATTGTTGAACAGCATCGCCAGCGAGATCAGCTCGCGCGGCCGTTGCAGAGGCTGTGTCTCGGCGAGCGTCAACTGCGGCAACGAGAGCCGCTTGGCCATCGCCTGGTAATAGGGAATGCCGGGCAGCCAGAGATAATCGGTCCGCTTGGCGACGGGCGTGAACATGCGATCGCGGATGGTGATCACGAGGTCGCGCGGCAGCTTGTCGTGACGCACGAGCAGCTCGACCATGCCGAGCACGTCCTCGTAGTAGTCCCGATGAATGTGGCCGTTCAGATAGCCGCGGTTCGGCAGCAGATCGGCGCTCGCTTCCTGCCACTGGCTGGCGCCGAGCACGAGCAGCTCGGGTGCGGCGGGCAGGCGCTTCCACTGTTCGTCGCGCAGCTTGCGGATGTTGATGTTGAGATCGAATACCGCGTAATTGTCACCGCCGGCCAGCGTATCGGCGACCAATTCCATGTACGACGGACGGTACATCTCGGGCGCGTACTCGCGGTTGACCGCCGCGATCATCGACAGACCCGTCACCGTGAGAGCGAGGGCCGATATCATGTAGAGCGCCGACCGACTGGTCGCGCTGCGCGCTCCAGACGAACGTTGCTCCGTGCCTGCACCGTCGGCATCCGACGTCTGCTTTTCCAGATTACTCACGTCACCCGCCTCACACACTTCCCGCATCGCCCGCGACATCGTCCTTGATAGCCGCGGTAGATATCGCTCTGGTTAATCACTCCTCACGCGTCGGCGAAACTCAGCCGCCCCGGCGCAAGCCTCCTGTCATGGTTAGAAATCCGTTGACCGATCAGAACGGACTCTGTGCGTTGGCCAGTGCGCCACCTTCAGCCGAACCGTGCCGTGCATTGTGGCTGGCGATCGCGATCCGCAGAATGAGCGGCGCTATGAAGACGGGAACCAGCGAGATGCCGGCATAAACAGCCAGATCAGGCCCGACCATCTCGCCGACGAGCGCGAATCCGAGGCCGATATTGCGGAACGCTGCGACGATCGACGCCGTCATGGCCTCGCGATGCCCGAAGCGATACATGACGATCGTCGTCATGATCATCATGAATACGCACAAGATCGTCGCCAGGAACAGCAGGAACAGAACCTTGCCCGGATCGCTCGCCCACTTGTCGGAGACAGCGCTCATCAGGCCGGTGCCGAACACCAGAAGGGCAACGATCGTCGCCCAGCGGGCCGCGAAGCCCACGCGGACAGTGTTCCTTTCGTCGAGGCGGCGGGCCAGCGGGCGGTGGGCGGCCAGCAAGGCGAACGGGATGACGAGGAAAATGACCGTCCGCTTGGCGTAGGTCAGCAGATCGAGCTGCGCCTGTTCGCCAATGAACGCCGAGATGAAGAAGAACAGCGAAATCGGCATGAACAGCGTCGAAAGCACCATCGCCTGCAAGGCGCGCTGGCGATCGAGGCCGAGGATCTCGGCGAGGGCCGGCGAGGAAAAGAGCGAGCCCGAGCAAACCGTCACGATCATCATCAGGATGACAGAGTCGGGAAACTTCGCCACGACGCCCGCAGCCGCGACGATGCAGGGAAGCACCACCTGCTGCCACAGGACGATGCGGATCATGTCGCGGTCGACCGCGAAGAGCTGCTCGACCGGGAGCCGGGCAAACGGCACCAGCGAGAAGATCATGACGAGGAACAGCGCCGACAGCGCCATCGGGCGCAGCGCGTCCGCCACCGACGGGAACACAAGTCCCGAGAAAATGCCTGCCGCCAGCACGAGAACGGCAATCGTCCGCTCTTCGCGGATTTCTTTCCAGAACGCCACTTACGCCCCCACTACTCGACCCAGATCGTGACGACGCACAACCCTGTTCGATTTGGAGCATCACAGAATATTCCTAAACTGGAATGAACTCTGGATTCGGTCATTCCTTATTCATTTGTAAACCTTGGGCGCGTGCTTCATGTAATATTAGAAAACATGCCGCATGCTCGGGCGTGTTTCGATCGGGGAAGGTTTCACGCATGGACAACGGCGCCTACAACATCGTGTCGCTCAGGGATGGCGCCGCTACAGCTGGACTCGGCGACCTCGGAGCCCGGATCGGCAGCCCGGATCTGGCCGCGCTCTTCGCCGGCGCCGACGTGGGGCTCGCCCTGTTCAGCGCCGATCTCGAGCTTCTGGCCTGCAATCAGCTCTATCAGACGTTCTGCGGCTATCGTCCCGGAGAGGCGACGTCCGGCGCCAATCTCAAGGACCTGATGCGGCTCTCGCTCGAGCGCCAAGGCGTGCAGTCGTTCGTCATCGATCGCACCATCGAGACCGCGATCCAGCGGCTGGCGCCGGGAACCGGCGTGACATTCCGCTATGCGGCTCCGTCGGGCTCGACGGTCGAGATCCGGCGGCAGAGGCTCGAAAGCGGCACCGTGGTCGAGACCGCGCGTCAGGTCGAGGGCGCCGCCAGCGCCGATCTCAGCACGCAGTTCGCCCAGATCGCCGAGGCCGCACGCACGCGCATGATGCATGCGCTCGACGTCATGGCCGACGGCTTTGCGCTCTACGACGCGCAGGATCGCCTGCTGCTCTACAATCGAAAATACGTCGACTTGAAGTCGATGATCGCCGACATAATCGTGCCGGGCGCCGCGTTCCAGGACATGATGCGCGAGGGCGTCAGGCGCGGCATGTATGTGCTGAACGGCATGGATCCGGAAGCCTACGTGCAGCTTCGTTTCCGCCAGCGCCGCAATCCGACCGGGCCCTACGAGACGCAGCTTTCGGACGGGCGCTGGATTCTCGTCAACGAGAAGCGCACCGAGGACGGTGGCACAGTCGGCATCCGGTCCGACATCACGGAGATGAAGCACCGGGAGTTCGATCTCCTGCGCATCTCGCAGCAGTTGCACGCGAAGAACCGGCACTTCGACGCCGCCCTGAACAACATGATCCAGGGCCTGTGCATGTTCGACAAGGAACAGCGGCTGATCGTGGCCAATCGCCGGTATCTCGACATGTACGGCTTCTCGCCGGACGTCGTGAAGCCGGGCATTCTGCTCACCGACATCATGAAATACAGCGTCAGCCTCGGAAACTATACCGAGGAGGAGGGCCAGCGCGCGCTCGCCGAGCGGCCGGATCCCGAGCGCCTCAACAAACGCACGACGATCAAGCAGCACCTTCGCGACGGCCGCGTCATCGCCGTCATGAACGAGCCGCTTCCCGAGGGTGGCTCCATCGCGACCTACCAGGACATCACGGAGCTCGAGACCAGCCAGCGCCGGATGCAGGAGTACACGACCAAGCTCGAGCGCTCGAACGCGGAGCTGCAGGAGTTCGCCTACGTGGCGAGCCACGACCTGCAGGAGCCGCTGCGCAAGATCGAGGCGTTCGGCGACCGGCTGCAGCGCCGCTATGCGGAGCTGTTGCCTGACGAAGGCCGCATGTTCATCGACCGCATGCAGGACGCCGCAGGGCGCATGCGGCGGCTGATCAACGATCTGCTCAGCTATTCACGCGTGTCGTCGAAGAACCGGCCGTTCGTGCCGGTCGACCTCGACAAGGTGCTCGGCGAAGTGCTTTCGGATCTGCAGGTGCGGCTCGACGAGACGGGCGCCGAGATCATTGCCGAGAAACTCGGCACCATCGACGCCGACCCGACGCTGATGCGCCAGCTGATCCAGAACCTGCTGTCGAATGCGCTCAAATTCCGCAAGGTCGACGTCAAACCCGTCATTCACGTCGCCGCGAAACCCGGCGAGGCGATCTTCATCGAAGGGCGTCTCGAGCCGACCGTCGTCCTCACCGTCGCGGACAACGGCATCGGCTTCGACAACCAGTACAAGGAGCAGATCTTCAAGATCTTCCAGCGGCTGCATGGCCGGCTCGAGTACGAAGGCACGGGCGTCGGTCTTGCCACATGCCGCAAGATCGCCGAGCGGCATCTCGGCACGATCGACGCCGACGGTCGTCCCGGCGAGGGCGCGACCTTCATCGTGACCGTGCCGGCGAAACACGACGCATCGAACGCGCCGCCACTGCCGCGGCGCGGCTGAGCCTGTCGACGCGCCTCAGTCGGCGAACGGATCCTTGACCAGGATCGTGTCGTCGCGCTCGGGGCTCGTCGAGAGGAGCGTCACCGGGCACTCGATCAGTTCCTCGATGCGCTTCACGTACTTGATGGCCTGCGCCGGCAGGCCGGCCCAGCTGCGCTTGCCGGCCGTCGACGCGTTCCAGCCTTCGAGTGTTTCGTAGATCGGCTTGACGCGGGCCTGCTGGTTCATGCCCGCAGGCAGCCTATCGATACGCTCCCCATCGAGTTCGTAGGCCACGCAGATCCTGATCTCGGGCAGCGGATCGAGGATGTCCAGCTTGGTCAGCGCGATGCCGTCGATGCCGGAGACCTTGACGACCTGCCGCACCAGAACGGCGTCGAACCAGCCGCAACGCCGACGCCGGCCGGTGTTGACGCCGAACTCCTTGCCACGTTCGCCGAGCAGACGGCCGATGGCGTCCGGCTCGCCCGTTTCGTCGAGCAGCTCGGTCGGAAACGGTCCCGAGCCGACACGGGTCGTGTAGGCCTTGGCAAGCCCGAGGATGGTTCCGATGGAGCGCGGGCCGACGCCCGAACCAGCGGCTGCCTGTGCCGCGACGGTGTTCGACGAGGTGACGAACGGATACGTGCCGTGATCGACGTCGAGGAGCGCGCCCTGCGCGCCCTCGAACAGGATGCGCTTTCCGGCCTTGCGCGCCTTGTCGAGCAGGTCCCACGTGCAGTCGATGTAGGGCGTGATCTTCGCGCCGATCTCGGTCAGCTCGGCGATCAGCGCATCCTTGGAGATCAGCGGCTGGCCGAGGCCACTGCGGAGCGCATTGTGGTGGACGAGCAGGCGATCGACCTTCGGACCGAGATTCTTCGGGTTTCTGAGATCCTGTGCCCGAATGGCCCGGCGGCCCACCTTGTCCTCGTAGGCGGGGCCGATGCCCCGGCCGGTCGTGCCGATCTTCTGGCCACCGGCTGCTGCCTCACGAAGTTGATCGAGCTCGCGATGAAGCGGCAGGATCAAGGTCGCGTTCTCGGCCAGCTTCAGGTTCTCGGGTGTGACGTCGACACCCTGCTTGCGGATGCCTTCGATCTCGGCCGCGAGGTGCCACGGGTCGACGACGACGCCGTTGCCGATGATCGAGAGCTTGCCGCCGCGTACGATCCCCGAGGGGAGGAGCGCCAGCTTGTAGGTGACACCGTTGATGACCAGCGTGTGGCCGGCGTTGTGGCCACCCTGGAAGCGGACGACAATATCGGCCCGCTCCGACAGCCAGTCGACGATCTTGCCTTTTCCTTCGTCGCCCCATTGGGCGCCGACGACCACCACGTTCGCCATGACGAGCCTCTTTCAGCCGGCTGGCGCCTTGGGCGGCGCCCGGCATCCGGCGTTGGATCCCTGGTCGGCCCATCGATCCCACGACGCGAGCCAAACGCGAAAGGGCCCCGGCGCGAGGCCAGAGCCCTTTGACATTCTTTACCGCGTCTCGGTGGCGGCGGGCAAGCGGCAGCCTGAACGAGGCTAACGGGCCACGTAGCCGATATGGACCTCGCCACCCCGGGCGGCCGTGCTGACCACCCGGAGGCCGCGCTCTGATTCACGGGTCTCGATCCGCACGAGACCGCCGAGGACGCGCTCGCTCGCCTTGCCCTCGGCCGTGGCGGCCAGGAACGCCTCGACGGCGGCCGGCGACGGTGGCTCAGCCGATGGCTCGTCCGCTCGGCTCACGGCCTCGGTGGCCGCTGCGCGGAGCAGCCTCGGCCACATCTTCCGCAGAAGGGCTGCTGACGGATAGACGTCGGCCGTCGCTATGCGCCCACCGATCGCCACCGCGATGCCGACCACGTCGTCGCCCTCGGGCGGCAGGTGGCCCTGCAGTGCCGTGGTGTAGGTGGCGATGGCCTCTTGCAGGCGCTTGTTCTCGAGGGAGAGCTGGAGGCTGGTCTTCGAGCGCTCGCTTGCGACGGAGGCCGCGAGACGCATCGAGAGCTTGTCCTGCAGCTCGGCGACGTTGCTCCACACCTCGGCCTGATGGTCGGGCCGGCTACGCATGCGATCGACCGCCTCGCGGGCGAGCGCCGCACCGGCATCACGGCGGGCGGCGGCCCCAAGTTCCGCCTCGATGGGCGATCGCGCCGGCGGGGCCTCCGGCACGCCCGCGGCGGCCGCGGCGTCGAACGGTGCCACAGGCCGTGCGATGGCAAACCGGGTCTCGCGTGACGGCAGGATCGCGTCCGACGAGGCGAACCGGGCGACATCCTCGCCGCTGCGAGCCGACCAGCGGCCCTGCTCGACGCAGTAGGCGCCGATGGGCACCATCCCCGAGTGCGGTCCGAGCACGAGACTGACCGTCAGCACGCGATCCTGACGGCCGCCCTTCACGATCTCGCCCCACTGCACGAAGACGGGTTCCGCACCCTTGTTCTCGATCTTCAGCTCGCGCACGTTGCCGGTCTCGTGCACCTCGACCCGGCCGCCGGCCAACGCTTCGTCGAGGGTCAGCGGCACGGGACCCGGCGCCGAGCGGCCCTTCAGCAGGTAGATCGCCAGGTTGGCGTGAACGCCGGGCGGACCCGCTGTTCGCGTTCCCGCTTCGGCCGCAACCGTGAACGACCCAGCGCCCAAGGCACCCAGAACGGCGGCGACGGCTCCGGCAATCGGCTTCCTGCGCATCAAAACCTCCTCCGAGAACGCATGACGACGTGAGGCAATGCTGCGAGTGTCGGGCGCAATCGCGGGCACATCCGGGTCACCGGGCGGCATTTCCGTGGCCTCGCCATGACGCTTCCAAGGCGCCGTCTGCCCGACACGAGCACCTGCGCGTCCAAGCTGCCCCGCGGGGCTTTATTGCTGCTGGACAGCCCATCGGCTGCCGCCTATAAGGGCCGCCACCTCGCGATGCGCACGCGCCGCGATGGCCCAGGTAGCTCAGTTGGTAGAGCATGCGACTGAAAATCGCAGTGTCGGTGGTTCAAATCCGCCCCTGGGCACCACAAATTTCACAACTATATCATGGCACTACAGCCCCGTCACGATAGGTTGATCCGCCATCGGATTGAGAGCTAGCGACCATCTAGCGACCAGCTGGACCCGCGTTTGATGCGCGGTTCGGACACTGCGACGTATGTCGCAGTGAACACAGCTGAGCGCTACGGCGACGGGAACTCCCCACACGACAGCCATCGGAACGTCGGCCAGCCTTCGCCTTCGTGGGCGGGTTTCCAGACGACCCAGCAGTAGCGGTGGGTGGCGGTTGTCGAGCGCGCCAGCTCGGGACGTCCTTCGGGCCAGCAGACGAGTTCGTCCAGCCCGTAGATGACGGCTGGGGGATGCTTCACCCAGAAGTGGTGCCGGGTCGGATGGCAGAGTGAGGCGAGGTTGAGGAGCATGGCCACGCTTCCACCGGTCTCGGCGGCAAACGTGAGCGCCTGCAAGGCAAACGCGTCGCCAAGGCCTCGGCCGTAGGGTGGGTTCGTGACGACATGCCGGGCTCTCGGAGCGCTCTCGCGCAGGAAATCGACGCCGCCCTGACCGTAGCCACGCTCGATGAGGTCGGTCGACACCACGTCATAGCCAGCATCCACCAGAACCTTGGAGATGTGCCCGAGGCCACAAGCCGGCTCCCAGATGGTTCCGTCGAAGGTTTCTACGGACAGCAGCGCCCGGGTTGCCTCCGGTGGCGTCGGATAGAACTCATAGGGCGCCCGAGACGGATGGACACGGCCGTCACGTCCGAAGGGAAGGGAACGCCGGGGGCGCGGAGCCGCCGCGACATCGAGCGAGCCACCGCGCCATTGATAGCTGTCGCGGAAGGATTTGGGGGGAAGATGCAAGCTCATGGCAGCACCTCCTCGAAGCAGATCTCGTCTCGGACAGCCTTCACGACCTCGAACCCGTCAGGGCCTTCTGCCTGGAGCTTGTCGTCGATCAACCGCTCGGCGTGCTTGGCGTCAGCGGCTTCCACAGTGGTCTCATAAAGGTAAGTCTCCGAGAAGCTGAACCGATAGGTCTTTAGGGCAGGGGGGAGCGATTCCGGGGCCACCCGAAAGCCTTCGACGGCGCCCTCGTGGCCACACGACGTGCAGCGACACGCGCTGTAATCGTTCCAGTCATAGTGATCGGAGGGTTCAGGTCCGTCGACGGTGAGATCTGCCCAGGCCTCGATGGTCACCTGAAGGGATGTATCTGACCCGCATCTGGGGCAAGCCAGTTTGAACTCGGTGCGGACGGTGGGGCTCATGCGGCAACCTCCCTTTCGTCGGGAAGCGCCTTATCGAGCAGCCGGATGATGTCGTCGGGCAGATAGGTGCGCGGGTCGTCGTATCCGAACACAATCCGATCAAAGGGTATCAGTTCGCGACGCCCCAGCTTGATGGATGTGATGGTCACGTTGTGAAGGCCCCACGGCTCATAGGTCACCTTGTAGCCGGCAAACCGGAGGATCTCCGCGACATGCTCGGTCATGACCTGGCGGTCACCGTCGCCAAAGCCAAACTTGTCGAAGGCTTCGGTCCAGCTCCATTGGAGCGTGTCGTTGAGGCAGGTTTTGCAGATGGTCTTAGGCATGGTCTGTACTTTCATGGATTGTGATGGTGACCTCGGGCGGCACTATGCCGTCCGGGTCGGTCATTTCGAGGCGCCAATGGCTGATGCCGCGCGCGAGCAGGTAGAGGTAGGTAAGGTCATGCTCGACGCAGAAGTGGCCGATATTCGCCACGAGGTCCGTGACGGCCTCGCCGACTGACAGGTCGCCAGCCAAGTCGCGGTAATAATCGAGACAGCGCTCGGCCCGATGGGCTCGTTCAAGCTTCGTGCTCATGACACGACCTCCCGCGCTGAATGCCAGCGGACACGGTCGTCGCTCACGGCATGCTCCCAGGGGAACGGCTGGGCCTCGTAGAGCCTACGGGCATGGCGCTCGGCCTCGGCCGCATTGCTTGCCGGAACCCGGATGCTGAAGTCCACGGTGTAGCTGCCCGTGACATCGAACTGGCGCACCGGCTGGGCCTCGGCGAGGATCGCGCTGCCTTCGGTTTCGCGCTTCAAGAAGGCCATGCCCGGGGGGAGCTTGGTGGCCTCCTCGAACAGGGCACACTTCGCGATGCTGCAGGCGTCCTTGGCAGTGTCGGCGGCGATGATGACCTCGTAGGTTCCGAGGTCGGTCAGCGTGACTGCGAAGAGGCGGTTCATGACGCCACCTCCTCGACCTGCACGGTTGTGTCGGAGTCTTCCTCGAAGTGCTCCGAGCGGTCGCCCGCCTGAAAGAGCTGCCAGGCCACGGCCTCGGCGTGAACGGCATCCTTGGCTCGAACCATGGTGGTCCAGGCGGTGATGTCGCGGATGGTGACGGTGAACGGTTTCATCGGTCACCTCCGAGCTCATCGTTCCAGCCTTGGACGTGGGCGTGATCTTCGTTGGCGAACTGATCGGCGAGCCAAGCGTCGATGACGTCGCCCAGCTGCTCGTCGCTGACGCCGGTGAGGGCGTAAGGGCAGAGGCTCGTCAGGAATGCGAGGGTCTTGGGCGTGAGGCTCATAGGACGGCCTCCCCTTGGCTCCGAGGCGCGCCCCGGGTTGGTCGCGGGCGGGGCGTTCGATGCGCGCGCTGGAAAAGATTGATGGGATGGCTACGGATCATGGTCGATCTCCTGTTGGGTTTCTCAGGCCACATCCGTTGCGGCCTGTCGGTGGCTTCGCGAGCCATCGGCCTTGAGGAGACGGGACACAGGGGAGGGGGCTCGCCCGGCATCGCAGCCGGAGCGCCAGCGGAGGACCGATGTTGGGGACACCCCTTGGCCAGGCTCCGGCCGTGGCTCAGACACCGACCCTCAGGCCGCAGGATGGACGGGTATCAACGGAGAGCGGGCCATGAGCTTCGAAGCGGCTCAGCAGTCTCCCGCCAGCTGCGTTGGAAGCCATGCGCCTTGGAGAAATCGCGTACGAGCGTCTGGCGGGCTGGACTCAGGCGATCAGCCGGCGGTACCGTGCCATGTGCGATCCCTTCGGCTTGGCGCAACCGAAAGCACTCAAGCTCCGCGAGATGGGGCAAACCATCATGCCATGTGATCGCCGAAATGGCTGAGGACGGGGGACAGACCCTCTTGGACCTAGCTCATCAACCTACCACACGCACGGCTGCACACTCGACAGCGACTGCAATTCTCACCGGAGCGGCTGCACGAGGTTAGACGCGACGGGCCAGAAGGTGAAGAGAATAGGATCGGGTGCAACGACATCGGATTTTCACATATGCGGACACTGCGGCTAAGCCTCAGTCACGCGGTCACGTTGAGATCACTCAATAGCCGCTACCGGTGCTCTGCCTCGCAGCCTGGATGTTCTAGCGCCAAAGGCGTGCAAACCGTGTCCATCGCGCAAGACCTCACGCGACGTCGGAAGAGGGGGAGCGCAGGTCGGTCTTGTGTTGCTCCAGTTTCCAAACACTGTCGTGGAGGTTGCGCCGCATCGAGGTGTCCCAAGCCGACGCCGTGGCCCACAAGCATGGTCACGGATGGCTGTAGCTGATGAAGCGTGAAGGCACGACGCTGGCCTGACTAGGCAGGATCTACCTTGGCTTCAGGCGAAACCGCCCGTCCATCCCACGGGGCCGCGGAGAAGACAAAATAATTTTCACAGACGACAATTCATGGGATGCAATTCTACTTAACTGCTCTCACGCCCTTCCGTGAGGCAAAAAAAACCAATATGCTAATTCACAGCAAGGGAGTAGCGCATGCCTTTCGATGGTGTAGTCATGGAAACGATCCAATCCGCGGCAAAGCCTCGGCTCCTGTCATTGAGGGTGCGCATGCCTGACGGTGGTGTGCTTTGGCCGACGGCTAGATCCGGCGCCAGGGTTATCGACGCCCTTGCTGCCTACGGACTTCCGATCAAGTTGGCTGGCGCCGATCGCGGTCGCTTCTCAAGCTGCCGCGCGGTGATCGAGGCGAGCTGGTTTGATGACCTGCCAGCGCCAACTGCCGAAGAGCGCGAAGTGCTTGCAAGCCTCGGGGTCGATGATGGCACGAGCCGGCTTCTCTGCCAGCTGATCATGACGCCCGGCCTCAACGGCCTGGAGCTCGAGCTGCCGTGGGACGCGCTCGTCCCCCAAACCTACTGGGTTGCAGGTTGAGCTCGATGAAATCGTTCCCAATTTTCGTGAGCGTCGATCAGACGCCCCCACTCGTGAACGGTGGCGGCGACCTCGCTGTTATCAAGGCGCGCACGCTGTTGTTGCGCGCTCCGCGCCTGACGCTTGCAGCACATGAACTGCCTGCTGGACTGTCCGACAAGGCGACCCAGATCGACTTGCTGCCACATACGCCTGCCTTGGCAGATATCAAAGGGCGTCCCTTCGTCATCTCGGCCACGGGCGACGACATCGAAGACGCGCGCGTTTCTGAGCTGGCTCGCGGCATTGGCGTGCCCGTAAATGTGCCTGATCGGCCTGAACTATGCACGTTCGCGCTCGGCGCATTCGTCGACCGGGGCGACCTCACGGTTGCCGTCTCGACAGATGGTGCTGCGCCGGTGCTTGCGACCCATCTGCGCGAATGGCTCGAACGCCAACTCCATCCACGCTTGGATCGGGTCGCTGCGATCGCGCGGGACTATCGCGAACGGGCCCAGAGGGTGCCATCCGGTGGACAGCGGCGGGCGTTCTGGCATCAGGTGCTCGCCGGCGCGCCCGCCGAGGCCATTCAACGCGGTGATGAGGTCGAAGGCCGCCGTCTGATCGAAGCTCTACTCACCGGAGCTGATTCGGAGAGGCAACCGGGGCGCGTCATCATCGTCGGCGCCGGCCCGGGCGACCCAGACTTGCTGACGCTGAAGGCCGTCCGGGCCCTCAAGTCGGCCGACGTCATTCTTTACGACAGTCTAGTGGGCGATGGCGTCCTGGAACATGCCCGGCGCGAAGCGGTGCTTGTCGTGGTTGGCAAGCGGGCCGGGAAACCGAGTGCGCAACAGGGTGACATCAACGCGCAGATGATTGCCTACGCCCGCGCGGGCAAGACTGTCGTGCGGCTGAAGGGAGGCGACGCTTTCGTTTTCGGTCGCGCGGCGGAAGAAATTGCAGCTGTCGAAACGGCTGGCATCGGTGTGGAAATCATTCCAGGAATCACTGCTGCGCAAGCCTGTGCCGTGGACGCCCGTTTGCCACTCACGTATCGCGGCGCAATCCGTACGATCTCTCTTGTCGCAGGCGCCTCGACCGACGGCG